>Ga0153967_100068_pt1 | contig 72308 bp, 88 predicted proteins | sample TSFL051MetaG_FD_104688 | JGI IMG/M metagenome (GOLD analysis project Ga0153967, IMG submission 104688) | Attine ant fungus gardens microbial communities from Florida, USA - TSFL051 MetaG | ecosystem: Host-associated > Fungi > Mycelium > Unclassified | place: USA: Florida, Paynes | collected...
CCCACCAGCACCTAAATTATTGGCTTCCCAACTCCAGAAAAACGAGTCAAATGACAACTAGGTAATACAGCAAATTGAACAAAACAGGGAGTTGGCAGGTCTACACAATCCTCAAAGTTCGTTAGGTTTACGTTACACTCAAGGAAAGATCTAAAAAAAATCTAAAAACAAACACGAGTGTATGCTCCGTCGTAAAAGTCGTGAGGGAATAAATAATTAAGGGTGAACATCAGTATCGTGGACACCAGTGTCGTCAATGATCATAAGGAGATGAATAGTACAAAGTTGAACTCAGCCTCAGAGGAAAGCCTTGGCCTGCATCATCCAGAGTTTCGCATACTCTCCATCTTTTTCAATCAATGCCTGATGTGTACCTTCTTCGACAACAACAGAATTTTTCATAAAACTAGAATGTATCAAACGTTTTCGTACGTATTAGGAAGTTGCACACAAACACTCACAGAATGATATCAGCGTGACGAGTTAGATTCCCGAAGCGGTGAGATGAAAACACCATGGTCTTGTTTCCTCTCAATGTCCGTAAACGCTCAAATAAATCTATCCTCTGGTCAATCAATCATAAAGTCACTGAGCCACAATGTCTTACCGTGCTCAGCAGTGGGGTCAAGACTTGCAGAAGGTTCATCGAAAAGAAGTAGACCGATACCAGAGTCACCGTTTTCATGATCACCTACTACTGACTTCATGAATGTCCTCGACCTGTGCAAAGTAAGACTAGGTTCCATCGGCTTCAGGAGGAAAATCCTACAGTGCCACCCGCTGTGCTTGCCCGCCAGATATGCCTCTACTTGGACTCCCTGATCTACTTTCTATTGCATACTTGACAGCGCCATAGTCCACGGCTCGACCAAACATACTGAGATCGCGTGATTGATAAGACAAAAAGAGCAATGATCGCACCACGTACCTGGTCGTGCCTTCCGGTAATCCAGAATAGTAATCCCTGACAGGTCTTTCCAAGTATGTTCCATATTGGTCAGGAAAATTCTCAACGAAGGTGCTGGCGCCTCCAAGTTGGGCTGCCTCTCGAATGTATTCCATATTAGTTGCATGTGGTGCAACAGGAGCCCCCAGGCCTATGTTGTCAGCAATCTGTGACCTCGTCAATGACTTGGAAATGAGAAAATCCTTAAGCGAGACTTACTGAAAGTGGAAAGTGGGTATAATCCTGGAAGAGTACAGAAGTCACTCGCCTGAGATCTGCTAGTCTGAGCTGGCAAACCTCACGACCATCGACCAATATTTCTCCTTCCGTGGGGTCATAGAGACGTGCAATTAATTTGAGGATTGTGCTTTTACCGCTGCCATTAGCCCCGACCATGACCTAGAAACAAGATATCAGAAAACGGCGATGCGAAGGGCACTTGCATTTACACAGAGTTGTCCCTTATCTATCTTGAAAGAAACATTCTTGAGAGCCCACTCGTCACAACCTGGATACCTGAAACTAACATTTCTGGTATAGAGGTCAACAAATTCATATCGGTAAATGGATAGCCAGCGATACCATACCTAAATTCGATACTGATGCCTGATCTGAGGCTTGCAGTATCCTCAGGGAAACGTTGAGTCCCGTCGGAGACTCGATTGTGAATCTCGGTAACCTCGTATAAACGCCGAACACTCAACAGTTTATCGGCAAAGGAGTCGGTCTCCGAGAAGAGGCTCCACAGTGTGAAGGTAAATGACTGGGTAGTCTGAGTAATCAGATTCAAGGAGGCCAAAGAAATTGGGATAGACGCGGGATACTGGATTGCCCGAAGCGTAAAGACAATCTACCAGAAAATTGAGTATGGCGTGTAACGGGATGCAGCTTCTAGTCACACCTGTGGGAGCTCCTTGAAGGGGTCTTGCAGAAGACTCAGTATGCCTAGCCTATCTTGAATCCTTGTTGTAGCAGCCGCTACCCAAAAGTCGCCTGCTCTGTCTTTGAGGCGCTCTACACCAAGCTTGTATTCTGAAATTGATTCATGCTTCAAACGCCGAATGCAATGCTCCACACCATTACGCACGTTGTAGTAGGTAAGGCCACATTCCACCAGCGGTGATCTCTTTGCGATGTTCAGGATCATGGACGACTCTTTTCAGTCCTTCATTGCGGATGTAATCCACATCTCGAGTGGTTGCGGCCCAGACTATGAGGTGAGTGAGTGAGTCGTACATGGGAGTTGAAGGAAAACACACCTCCTCTATGAAAGAAAGGCTCACGAATTGCGCTTCTTTGAAACAATGCTTCAGCGAAGCTAAGCAGAGCTAGCAAAGGACCGTCCTGTTGATCATTGAGGACACGAATGAGGACAGACAGCTGAGAAACCAGCTGCACGACTGTTGTCATGATATGGGAGATCATTGTAACTGTGTCCCAGGCAATGCTAGATCTAGAGCTCTGTGGGAAGGATGATTCTAGTTGCCGTTGGACCTTGGGGTCGTCGAAGGTTGGGAGGTCCAGACGAGCCATGGCATGAAACATATGAACAGAGTAGTATTGCTTGATGCGGGAGTTGAGGGGCACTGCGAGGCGCTGTTTGGTATAGCGCAGTATGCGAGCTGCGAGAGAGCAAAGAAATCGGCCTGAAGCAACCTGGAAGAGGAGCGATTTGTCGACGGTTCGATGCTCCACGGCAGTTTGAACCTGCCACCGAGTCAATAAGTGGCCGAGAGTCTGAAGTGAAACACACAATATGCAGCAGCTGTCCAGAATACCTGTATGAGGCATGAGCGATGGAGAATGAGGATTTATTTTATAGGACAGACCAGAGAGAGAGGGCAGGAATGAGAGAGACGACGAGCTCTATGACAAGGTAAGCGAGGAGCAAGACATTGCACTCGCGGATAGAAGTAACGTCGAGGAGCATGTGCCAGACATACGGGATATTCTCAATGACATCGAAAAGCGGATGGAGGGTTGGCCAGCCGATAAGACGGGGAGCAATTTCTTCGTAGAGATCCCAGACGCCGATGCGAGAGTGCTTGACACGTGAGCTGTCTTCAGTGTCAAACGTGCCCTTTCTGGAGGAAATCATTGGCCGTTTTCTGCTGTGAGCCCGGGCCATCCTCTAAATACCTGCCCACTTGTTCGATCAGCACGTTCTGTCGTTCATTTCGCAGTCACGTGTACTGACGTCATTCCTCGCCTCGTCATGTGACCAGGCCCTGATAGCCCGCTCTGCACGCAGCTGGAGAGTCTATGTCATACCTCATGCATGCTGCTTCACCGCCCACCCTCTTTTGACTGCCCTGCCTTTTTACCTATGGGTCTGCCACAGAAACTTCTCTCCGTCTTTTGCTCCCTTTTTCTGGCAGTCTCATTACTCATCCTGCTTGGAAAACACATCCCTCATGCTCTCATAACCGCGGGCTCCAACTTTCTCGACACACGGAGGCATGCAAGCTCAAACCCTGCACAGTCATGACATCAGCCCTGTCCAACCTGCATTTCCCACCAACTTCGGACGCGGGGAATCAAGCCTGCTTCTTGTGGGGAAATTTGACTTTGCATCCGACTCTTGTTGATTTCCTCCTCCTTGGGCTACACCGAGTCTGCAGAACTCTCATCTCTTTTTGTCATCCCGGTACTCTGTACCTTTGACTCCTATACGTTATTTTTGGTTTGCCGCGTAACCTATCCAATCATTTCCGAGATTCAAATGTCCGCTTCGAGACTGATGCCTTCGTACAATCACCGTGATCATTTGACGGCGAATAGACTTTAGATTGCATCATCTAGGCGACATCCACCGTTCATTTGACCTTCCTGTGGCTCATCACACTACACTGGATCCACCCCGCGGTCCGCTCCATATCAGGTTATGGTCGGTGATATACGCGGATCTTATCACATATCGCAATTTCAAACTCGTCCTCGCAGCAGCTTCCTTGTCTCTCAGGTACCCTTCACGCTTATGTTCAACAAGATCACACTAGGCCCAACCAACCAACTACATCGGGTACTCCACCTCCAGTGATGTGACATTGCCGCGAATGATTTATCCCTCGGTGAGTCTACCTAGACATGGCGCATGTTGACAGCCATCACTCCAGTCTTCATTGCGATGGTTGGTCTGTTGATTGTGCTGGCCGGCTCGAACCCCAATCTTTGAGATCGTGGCCTCAGGCATACAGGTCGAATTAATTGGATATATCCCTGGCCTGAAGGCCTCAAGAGTCCGTTTGAATCTGCATACTTTGACATTACCATGTGGGATTACAGTCATCTCATTTACGATAGACTTCAATACTTGAAATCAACGTTGTTTGGTTCAAGGTCGCCGAGGCTGGCACAGATTCATTGGAAAATCGGCCTGACATTTTCAGCGCTATCAACGGCATTTAGATGCATTCATAACCCGCCGAATATCAAGGCTGGACGGAACATTTCCTTCACGAAATGTGAGCAGCAAACCTCAGAACTAGTCCTGGATCGAAAGGCTGGGTATTTAGTCTTGCTCTCTTTACCGCCTATCAATATCCAGGGATTCGAGTGTACCCTAGTTGAATCCATTGAGTCTGGCTCTGCTTTTTCGATTTCTTTCCTTTTCCCTGCGCATACACAAACAGCCATTTATGATGTCTAATCTAGTAAACCGTTATATCTTCAGCTTCCATGTGACTCACTCTTTCCCAACGCTAGTATGAGCTTTCTCCTCGAAGCGTTGCCAAGTTTGCATTGCTGAACCCCCAACTGAAATGCTAGGCTTATCCCATCCCAGGACCCGTAGTGTACGTCAGTCTTATCCAATGACATGAATGTGGCTCGGCTCATGGCCTTTTTTCCTTCGAGTTGGACTGACGGAAATTAAAACAGCGTCCTTCTTGACCAGCATGTACTAAGTAGAAGAATTATACGATGTAATTAAAGAAGAAAAGAACTCCTTTCTTACTCCTTTCTTACAGTCACATAATTATAATAAAATATCTGCTTCTACTTGAGCCTCATGATAAAAGTTCAACCAAGGTTTATTTATATTCAGCGGGGCATTACGAAATCAAAAGAATACATAAATCACACAAGTTCGCATCCGACTCATAATAATGTAGAAAGCCTTCACAATTTAGCATGTTGTAAAATGTATTGAGAAGCCTTCTCAGATTTGACCTTGCCCACATCGGCCATCGTCACCGGTTTGCACTCGCATGCATGATTGTAACCCAACCTGAAAAACGGAGTGCCGAAATTGAATTGGACGGGGGGGGGAAGGGAATTGATCAGTATACTGCAGAAACATCACACGACAATGAAGCAAAGAACGAAGTGACAGATGAACACAAGCAATTTCAGACGAGTGGCGCCAAATCAAGGTAAGGGATGGATGAATGTTACATACCGCGTTCGCCCATCAGGTCCACCAGGCGCGTAGAACTCGGGTCGACGGAGTAAAGAAACAACAACGGCACCACCCAAACCTATATTATGGACAAGACCATATTTTCCACGTGGATCGGGGATATCGAATAAACCTGGAGCCTGCATTGGTCCAGCCCAGTTGCGGAGTTGCATCACAATGTAAAAGTGCATGCCAAGACCCGTTGCACCAAGCGGATGGCCTTTGGCTTCAAGACCACCGCTCGGGTTCACTACATATTTGCCACCGTACTAGATTAGAGGAAGCAAGGTGCACAATGAGATTTGCGCAATGAGATTTGTAATGAGTGGGAAAGAGCGTACGGTGTTATCTCCGCGTTCGACAAATTTACAAGCTTCGTCTTCTTTGCAAAGGCCAAGAGCAGGATACGTGATCAACTATAGTTGAAAGATATTTTTGTCAATGTGGGTCCCGGAATGAGTTCTGGAGTATGAATATACTTCGTTGGCGGCAAAGCAATCGTGAAGTTCAACGACACCAACTTGATCTCTACCTTCACCTAGAGCAAACCCGGCATCTTCAAAAACCTTATTGGCACATGTCTTGGACATTTCGTAACCAACCACGGCCATAGAGCTACGGCCCTCAAAAGTTGCAGGACCGTCAGTCGTCAGGTGCATAGCGACAATCTCGATTGCTTGATTCTCAAGACCATGTTTGTGGACAAAATTCTCAGAAGCGACTATGCATGAAGCAGCACCATCCTTCAAGAAAAGGAAATATAGTTTTCGATGAGACTTGATTTTGTAGTAAGGAAAAGAGAAAGACAAACGGATGTGGGGCTGCACATGAACTTGGTGAGCTGCTTAGTGATTTTAGGAGCTGCTTTGACCTGCTCAACACTCCAGCCATCGCGGAATTGAGAATACGGGTTATTGACGGAGTGTTTATGATTCTTTGAAGCTGAGACCATAGTATATTCATGTCAACCAAATGAGAATAGAATCACTCACCAATCATCGCTAAATGATCGACACCACCACCGTACTTGGTGAAATACTCCTTCGCTCCGTTATCGAACATTCGCGGTGCACCAGGACCATGATTTTCACCGTATTCCTCTTCCAGTTCAAATGAACGAGCTCCGATGAGAGCCGTGGGAGAGGGACGATCGGGGAAGTTGGTGCCGAGACTGCCAGGCTTCATTCGTTCGAATCCGAGTGCAAGGGCACACTCAGCTTGACCATATTTGATTGCACTGTTGGCTTGGAACAGAGCAGCAGAGCCAGTGGAACAGTTGTTGTTCACATTGACGATCAGGATATGTGTGAGCCCGAGGTTGTATAATGAACGCTTAGATCATGTATTAGACAAATCGCGCTGAAAGAGAGAGGGACGACATACTTGACCAGCTGTGGAGTCACCATAGCAATAACCAACAAACGCAGCTTCAATGGAATCGTATGTAATGCCTTCGTCAGGGTGAGTATCGGCGGAGTAGGCTCAACAAGTTTATTTGAACATACCGGCATCGAGCAGCGCCTTTGTGGCTGCCTCTAAACCCATCTATGCATATCCTGTCAGACGAATCCGTTCATTACGACACTCAGGTAACGTGCGTCTTCCGTCGTCCTCTTTCCTCGGGGCTATGGGATATACAAGGACATTCAGGTAAGTTCAAGCATCCTTGGCATACTTGTTATTCAATTGACCTTGATGAATTGCGTACATCCAGTACCAATCAAGAATGTTCGTCGTGGACCGACCATGTTCAAGTCGATTCGTGCGTGGAAGTTAAAGATGGGGGTATCGTTTGATAATTTCCTCGGTTAAATGGATATATCGTTTCCCGGAATCATCTGACGACTTGTTGCTCACACTCAAACTCCCAAGGTTTATATACATAGAACTACTCATGGAATAAATACTCTATCAGCGCTTGTACGACCGTGACATTGATGCTATTTCCAATCAACCTATACTGTGATCTAACTGTAACGGCTTTCGTGTCCGGCCACTCAAACGACCAACCATTCAAATCCACACAAGAATTAAATCCGAAAATTCTGAGGAGCTCGTTTGGAGTAAAATAGCGTAATTTCAAAGGATCTAAAGTCCTGACAGCCTCTAGTCCATCGGAACGCGCATCAATAAACTTTTTAAATACAGTAGTAGTCTGTGTGGTCGGCGGAGTTTATCAGCCAAAGCATCGCGAGGAGAGAAGCAGGCACAGCGGTCAAGTGCCAGAACGTACATCGAAGTCTTCGTTCATCTGTATAACTGAACCCGCACCTTGCACAAGTTGTGTGTAACCTAGAAACAAGAGTTATTGTTGCTTTTATTTCGGAAATAAGATAGCTATTTCACCTCGAGTGAAACAGCATGAGCGACGGGACGATGGATATACTACATCAAAGAGACAACCCCACTTGTACAGAACCTTGTCGGGTATTAAGTAATTTGATGTCTCGTCGGGACTGTCGAGGTATGAACTGAGACTGGGAATGGATGGCGCACGTTGTTTTGAATCTACAGTCGATTTAGAGTCTGACTTGATATCTATGCGGTCGTCAACCCAATCTTCGCCTTGACCTGGTATATGTCTCCAAACACGATCAACATCTTCTTCAGCAGTATGTGCGAACCGTAAAGGCCCTTTTTTGGCCAAGAAATAATACCGCAACCTCGAATTTGGCACGCCGAACTGGAGTGGAGTCAACAGTAATTCGAGAATGTTGTATCCAAGCGACCGCATGACGGATACAAGCGTCTGTCGCGTGATAGAAGTCTTGCCAAAGGGGACAGCAAGTAGGCTTCAGATAAGTGTCTGACACAAACCAAGGAGGGAACGGGGCACCTCAAAGCCGGCGACATTCTCGACAAGGAGTCTGGAAGGCAGAGCATTGATTTCTTTTAATTTGGGTAGCACCTGCTGCACAATATGGAAAAAAGATTGAGCACGAGGATCGGCAGCGCCCTTTGCATTCGGGTTGAGAACCGTGTAAGGCTGACAAGCGGGAGAAAGAAGCCAGAGATCCGCGTTGTAGGCAGCGAGTTGCTCTGCTGAGAGCCTAGAGATGTCGACCTGGGAGCAAAGCAACACACGGGTATCAGAGTCAGTCAACCGAGTAATAGTAAAGAAACCTTTTGTATGATTTCGGGCGGGTGATTGATGCGATAGACTTGACAGGCTAAAGGATCCCAGTCAAACGCTCGGACAACGACACCACTAACGGAGCTGCGCTGCAACGCCACATGCAGACCGCCTACTCAGCGAATTGAAAATCAGTGGTTAATTATTTTTTCTTAATTAAACCAACGAGCACACCTATACCAGCGTAAAACTCGAGTGCACGGACAGTCATTAGGTGCTTACGTAAACATTCAAAATGCGAACAGATTTGCCACACTTTCTTGCCACACAACAGTGTTCATTATTCTCCTGCGATACCAGACTACTTTTTCCCCCCCCTACATCATCCCCTCTGTTTGAACAAAAACATTTGTTATTATGTCGGCACCAAATTCCCAGTATCATCATGGACATGAGGGTGCGGTAAATTTGCAGGTTCCCAATCTGCCAGCTTCGCCCTCATATCCTCCCACCTCTTTCTCTTCCTGTTACCAACCGGCGCTTCCTGATATGATCTCATTGACCTCTGTCCCACGGTACGCATGGTCTCCTTTTGTTGGTTCCCCATACCTGAACTGGTACGCAGGACGGATGCCCAGCCCCAAGGCCCTTTGTCTACTTCTCCTACGTGGCCTTATTCTCATCTTCCGACACCTCAGAGGTCAGTTCCAATTTATATCTTTGATATACGAGATTTTCAAGCCATTCTAGTCCTAACAATCTTGCTCGCTATGTTGGGGACCAACCTCAGACCCCGCAATCTCCTCTCCATGATATGTATGTGACCCCGAACATCCTTCCAGAGTGCATTATCAATCCCCTTCTTCTAGCCAACACCTGTCAGGGGCAGCCACCACGTCGTCTTCTTATCAGAAACTAACCAGGTTTGACGCTCAGACCCTTTGTCAGGGTTTATTAATAAACTCCTCTAGGCCTGCTGAGGAAACTCCCACGAAGAGTAACAACAGTTTGAGACAGTGCATGACTCCCGAATTAAGGTCCGTTCCCCGTCCAGCATATGATCTATATTTTAAAGTCAAACACTAGTCCACCCTATGTTTCGTCTTCCCCACTGCGCATGGGTTTTGCTGCCACGCCTTCTGTCACTCGGTATGATTTTTATCATCGGATCACCAGTTCTCACTTGAACGCTCCCTCTTTCTTTTTATAGAAACAGCTCTGTCGACACTCCTGATGCATTGACTCCCAAAAATTTTCACATCCCGTACGCTTCTCTCCCTGTATTCCTTCAATTTTCCTTCAGCTAATATGAACCTTTTTCGCTCCCCAGGTCCACTGCCCTCGGCCTCCCCGCGCTGGCACCCTCCCCTCATATCTCCTCACCAGTCTCTTCTGCGTCCGAAAACCCTTCTCACCTCTCTTCACCTTTCATTGCCAAGCTCTCCATGGCTGAAAGAGCTGAAAGAGGTACTAAAAGGAAACGAGCACTCTCGGTGTCCACGCCTTCTATCCCTATGGATGCTGACGATGTTTTCTCGAGCCCCTTGACCAATGCAGTTGTCCGTTCTCGACTCATAGACAGTGATTTCAGAAACAATTCTGCGCTTCCTGCTTCCCCATCACCTCCAACCTCCACTTCGTCTACCGTTGGACAGTTGGACCGGATCCGACAAACTCTCATCCAAGACCATCTCACTCAAATTCAGGAAGTTGAGAACCGAAGTCCTGAGTACTTAAAGGGAACCAAAAGGCCATTTTCAGATCTCAACTCAACTGATGAAGGAGAGCGGGAACAAGGCTTTACCGCCGGGATTACCGAGAATATGAATAATGGTAGGAGGCTCAAGTTGTTCCGGGAGACTTCAGAGGAGAGCTTTGAAGAGAGTTTATTGGCGGGTGGCTATGGCTGCTATGTGAGTGCTTCACGGTCTTGTGATTGCATAGTCTTAACTCTGTCTCACTGTAGAGGACCCATGACTCGGTCTCGGTTCATCAACCTCAGCCTGTGTCGTTGATTAACGCGAATACTGTTAGAATATCAAACGCTGCAAATGCATTTACCCAACATGTAGGGGAGGCTCCGCCAACGGAAAAGGAGTCGAAGAAACGTAGACGGCTTGAGGCATTCCACTCAAATTGTAGACTTCGGACGAAGCTTACTCCCATCGACATTCAGGGTAGGGGTCGGATGCTGTTAGAATTGCCAGAAGAAGGCAAGGCAGCGATTACCGAGACCCGAGGTTCCAAATCCTCAAGGAGGAAGCGTAGTATCGGGAATAAAAGAAAAAAGAGGAGCATTGATACGGCACCTAGCAGAGCCAAAGCATTGGATCGAGGTGAAGCGCTTGATGTGCCCAACTGGCCAGATGATGAGTTTCCTTGGAAAGTTCGTAAGGAAGAGCTAGGTGAAGCGGACAAGGCACTTGAGGAAGAGCGGTTGCAGTGGATCGAGAAATTTTTGGATCGAGATACGGATGAGGAAGATGATGAAGAGGAGAGATCCAATTGTTTTGGCGCAAGTCATGACGAAATTCTTCCTTCGGCAAAATGGGGTCATGTCTATGAACATGATGCTGATAAACCGATACCGGTGAGGATGGGACGCGGCAAGATGGTTCCATTACTCGCTCATCCAGAGGATCTACGCAGAGCGTATGCCAAGAAGAAGTGTGTCTTTCCCAGTGATCCCTCTGATGCTCGTGCAGCTCTGTTAGCTAAGAGGAACGTTCGTGGGCTTGCGTACCGTAATCAGCGGAGACGGCAGGAGATGGTCATGGAGGATGAAGATGAAGATGTCCTTTGTATTTGTAATGGGAGAGACGATGGAAGAGAACTTGTGCAATGTGATGGTTGCCAGACATGGTATCACTTGCAGTGTATTGGTATCAGTAGCATCGCCGAGTTGGGTCGTGAAGAAGATGCTTGGTTCTGCAAAAGTTGCATGATAAGGTCTCCATCTCCAGAACGAGATACTTTTCCTGTGGTCCACCAAGAGCCAATATTCGTACCTACCGATGATGCACCCCGAGTTTGGCGAACTCAAGACCCGACGCTTTACCAGCCTCTCCAAAATTCACCGTTATGGAATCCTCCCCGAATACCCAAAACTCCGACACAAGGAGGAGGAGGAGGAGGGCGATATTCGGATTTTGACATGTCTTCATCTGATTCCACAAGACTCCCATCGACTCCACAAAATTCGTCTCATGATATCAGGTTATACAATTCACCTGGTTTATTTGACTATCATCCTTCGACGACGAATGATGATCCGCCGTTTGATCCCAATTCGACGCCATCGCGGGGAATCAAGTTTGGGGCGTTTGCGACGCCGAAATCGAATCCATGGTCGATCCGCGCTGGTGGTGGTTTGTTTCATACGCCGTCGAGGCACCCTAGCCGTGGGTCATTTAACCGAAGCTTCGGGAGTTTAGAAGATATGGGTGGATCTTTTGGTGCTTTTGATGGCCTGACTCGGTATCCTAATGTGGAGGATTCGCCTGTGCGCCGGAGTGTGGGGAGAGAGGGGCTTAAAGCGAAGAAGGTCACTGAGTCGCCGGTGTTGAGTAGGCCGTTGAGGATTTGGGAGACTTGATGTGTATATTGTGATTGGAATGAATACTGACCCGTTTATCTTTTCGTTCGACATATGTTTGAATAGGTTTACTAGTAATAGTAGTAGTAGTAAAACTTGTGTAAACTGACTCTATTGAATCTTGAATATAACTCAGTCATGACCATGTGACATTCTACTCTTTTTTTTTATTCTACTTTGACTATGGACTGCTCTCGACTATCAGACGCTGATCGCCTGCGGTTTATAGTCGTATGGCCTCTCTGCGCGTGTGTGTGCTCGTGCTCGTACTGACGTATCGCTTTGGTGTTTAGGCCATATTCGTTTTGAGATCTAAACCAAAGAACGTTTCAGTGTCATGTGCGGCGAACTATCTCGATTTTTTTTTTTTTGTTTTTTGTCGTTGTAAACCGAATCCATCGCTGAATTGACGGTCTCTGTCTCTCCCTTCTTCCCTTCCAAAAGCTCATGTACTTGACCTTTATACGCGATTTCGTCCCTCTGGTCTAGTTCCACCTGTAGCGGATTATTGTTGGAAGACGTATGCTTTGAAGCTCGAATGTGACTTGGAACGATTCCGAGACAAGTTTGAGGTTCAACGAATAGGTGGGTCTCCTTTTTTTTCTGGTTAGGGTGGTGTTGACGTGTTTTTTCGTGAAAAAAAAAAAAAAGAACTGCTCGCCTTGCGCATGAGTCATGATAATGGCCCCGATACCGGTGTAGCTTCATCGACTGGCCTCGCGGCTACCAAGAAAGCGAAATCCAGAAAAGTCTTGGGTAGTACGGACGCTGTGTCCTCGTCGTCGTCTGCTGGTCCACTTGAAAGTTCATTGGAATGGCTACAAGATCGTACGTGGTCATGTCATTGATGTACGAACACCGAGCCCCTGAGTTTGTGGTTTCAGATGCGTTTCCACAGAGCAGTCCACTCTTACTCGCTTTACAAGCGTTTGAGCAGGTCACTAGTCGTGATGAGAATGATCCTGCTCTACTCCAAGTCTCATTGCATTCTTTGCGGGTCGTATCTCGAATGCTACGCTCTGCTTGGGATCATCCTACTACGGCCAGTCATCTCATGATTTCAACTCTCGGACAAGTTCTACAACATATTATGACGACTCTCTTCCTTTCAAAAAACGTACTGCAACAAGTCGACGTTGTGGAACTCTCTTTTGTGGACAAGATCTTTGAGTGTTTGATTGATGATATTTTCGGACCCGTCATACGGGCCTTTCGATTCATATCGTCAGGCTTGTTGTCGGACTTGCTCGAGGACATCAATCGATCTTCAAGGTCCGGAGACAACATCGGCGGTTGCACTACCCATGGTGAGATGAAACGACCCCATGTCTCAGATCTTCGCCGAGATCTGTTGAGTATGTTTGGAACGCTTGTCAATGGCCTTTGCTCGGATATCGTCACGTTGGAGTCGAGCCAGGTCCTGGCTACTCCTTTGTCAAACCTCAGAGCGTTGCTGGTCTTGGAAGTTGTCCGCGAGTTGGAGTATGTTCTCTTCGCCACGTCATATCTGGGAAGAAGTGATGACGACGAAACATCTGGACCGTCCTACCATGGGATGGAGCGACTGATCGCCAAGGATACGCTGTGGTATCTGTGTGCTATGATGCACATTCTGGCAGGACTATCTATACGTGATGAAGTGAAGAGCCAACCAATGAACGATAGCGGAAGATTGTTTTCCGGACTTGTTCAAGACAAGATTGTTTGCAAGCTGTACGATCTTGTGCTGAAATGCCAGACAAGACAGGGTGACTCGAATGATAGTCATAAAGAAGCTTGGGTTGTGTCCCGTGATGGGGCAGAGTGTCGGCGGGGATTGCCGTTGGCTGCAGCGACGGGGGGACGGGCCTCTGCTAGGTTTGAAGGGAAGCGAAAAGAAGCCAGTAAGGATCCTGGGAAACTCTATCGTTGGTTGTACCGAATACTGATAGAAATGCGCAGGCGGGTGTTTGATTGATGAGGCAGGGCTGATGATGCTTTTGGGAGTTGTTGAGCGGTATATTATTCTGTATGTAGGGTAGTTTCCCATGAAGTCCGACTGTCCAAGACGAGGGATGATTTCCCCAGGTTCCGTATTTGCTGGGCTGGGGAGGAGTGCTAGGAGTGCCTCGAGGCAGTCTTATCAGCCCTGGTTATAGATATGTTATGTTGGCATCTCAGGTAGATCTGGAAGCATGTGTCCGCGGCAACAAGGGGGTGTGACCTGTGACAGGAGGGTTATTCCGATGCGATCTGGATCTGGATCTGGGGACGGGCGGAGGGATATAAGCCACGGCGGAGAGAAAGACAGGCAGCAATGGTCCGCCCCAACGAGCATCTCGCTGTCCTCCTCCCCCGCCATCTCTGGAAGGTCTGTCCCTCTTTCTCCGAGCCTCTGTCCCGTGACTGACTCACGTGTCCAGCCCGACGCAGCTGCCTCCTACTGCGACAACTTTTTCTGCAGAATCACCTTTTCGCTTTTGGAGCGTCGCCACCACTGTCGCAAGTGCGGAGGCGTCTTTTGTCGCGCCTGCACGCCTCGCACCACCACCCTTCTCGACACCGCCTGCCTTGACTTTCTCCTCCCACCCCGCAATGTCCCCATCACCAACTACGAGTCCCCCGAGTCACGTGTGCTAGATGAGCGTGTCTGCGACGACTGCTACGACCAGATCCACGGTCTGCCTGCGACTCCCCGCCATCGCCTGCCTGTTGACGACGACCGCTCCATCGCCTCTTCCTCTTCTGCCTCAACTGCCCCCACCCCTGCACCCTCTCGCAAGTCTCGCACCGCACCTGCCTCTCCCGTCCCCTCCAGCATCATCTCCGCTCGCCTTGCTCTGGTTGAGAGATCCTATGGAGAGCTTGATGCTTATCCTCTCCGCAGGTCCAGCGTCCTCTGCAAGGCCACTGGTGGGGGTCGGTGGGAGCCCAAACCCCAGACCGTTCTGTGTGCCTATCGTCCGCCTGGCGGCAAGGCCCCTTACGAGATTGAGCTCGAGCGCGAAGAGCAGGAGGCCAAGATCCGCAGACTTAATCCTGTCATCAAAGACGGCGACTTCCAGTATCGTTTCCCTCCACAGATCCTCCCAGAGGACGACATTGACTGGTCATCACGTGTCGGCCCCATCACCCTTTCTACTTTCTGATGCTCTCACTCGTATTCTTATTGTATACCTTGTACTTGTATTGCACCTATATGCTATTCTTGCCGGGCTCCTCTAGTCGCGTAGATGCTCTCTGTCAAATGTCATTGCTTCTTGTGTCCCATGATCCGGCTCATCTATTATCCGATCTTGCCCTTTGAATCCGATCACATGCAATGACCTCTGAGCCTGCTCAACTCGACTTTTATCTTGACTACGATCCTGTGAGCAGTTTCGGCTATTATGATGTTACGCGCTAGTAATGTTACGTAATGTCACACAGTATGGAGAATTCTGAGTGTGATAATCGATCATCGGCGGACCTGACTAATCCATCCTCCCGATCAAATATGAAGACGTGTGTTTTAAGGGTCTGTCTGCTCTTCGAGAGCCTTATCGCTATACCATATGCTTTTCGGTGTTCCCTTATCCATACCATCAGTGGCGTCGGACGATCGGTCGTACATGGGAATTCCAATCTCCATTGTGGTTGTGTTATTGTGGCGCAACTTGTGCCACATGCTTTTGAAATTGAAATTGACTTTGGGTTCCTTTTTTTTTTTTCAGCTATCGTGTGCTCATGACTCCATGAGCGAGGTATCACAAAATTGACTTCTTTGGCTGTAGAGCTCATGTCAATCGCCCCACTCAACGTCACGCATACGATGAGAAAAGAGGGTTTTACCGGTCCGAATACATCTCTTGTCGATTGATCACTCGAGTAGACATCTGGATGTATCAATGAGCGTTGAGCGATGATCGACCAAAAGCAGTCGCTGAGCTGGAAACATGGACGTGTTTTACCATTTACCGAAAGACCCCGTGTTCCTGAGGCTACTTCTATTACTGGCAATGTCTAAGAGTAACAATGCTATGTTTAGAACACTCGCTTGTTGTCAATTATTCTTATTGCACAACTATCTGAGAGCTCGTAAAGCATCACAGAATGACATTTGACTTGGGCGGATTATTAAAGTTGATGATATATTGATTCTATGTATGTAAATGCTTGCGGCCCAGGGATTCCGCGGACGGCGGTCAGGATTGGAGGAGGAGCAAGGGTGATAGGTTCATTTGATAAAAAGAAGTTGCGTTTATGCTGACTGAGACGTTTGGAAGGAAGCGTTCATCAGTGCCACGGTGAGATGATGTATACGTTATATGATATTGAGTTGGTTATGTATTTCGAGTGAGAGAATCAATCAAAGTTTGTGCTTATTGGATTGCAGTCAAATGGTTGTCTACAGCCAGAGTTTAACTCCAAGAACAAAAGAAAAATAGAGTAGGTTCGTGTCAAACGCGATAATCCTTCGAGTGTCCGGTCGATGCGGGCGATCGCGATTGTAAAAAACAGAACACAACTGATAGAGAATGAGGTATACGAGAAACAGGACTTTGGCAACTATCCATGAGACGGACAAGCGGGCACTATTGAATCAATCAGTTTTCTCGGATCCTGAGAGCCGGTACGATCCGAGTAGCCACAGTACTACTGGAAATCACCAGCCAGAGAGGCCTATCCTTAGTTCACCAGGAACAAGAATGACGACAAACCAGTGCGCATGGTGCATCCGGAACCTATAGTAAAGCCTATGCCGTGCGGTAAAGGAAGAGCCTAGAAGAGAGAGAACGGCAGACGACGCTGTGAATGTGTTGCCAAAAGGTGTGTGTTGGAAGAACTCTTTTCGACACAGTGCGGGAAAATGGATATTTCCGAAGCGTGACAAGTGGTTGGTTAACACTTTGCCATCGATATAGAAACGTCATCGGATGAGTTTCGGGTAATCATGTGCATCAGAGACCCAAAATTAGTGGACAAGACAAAGCTTGAACAAACAACCAACTTTTTTTTACATGTTTTCAAGGACTCGGTTGTCGGTCTCGACATCTTTGCCACTCTTGTCAAGACATATCCGATGGACCAGGTCATTGAGTGCTGCTGTACTAGGAAATGAAAGCTCTACCTCTACACCCAATGACCCTCCTCCACAAAGGCAGGGTCCTAGGTTCAAGTGCATTACCAAACGTCCGCCTATCTCAAATGCTTCGCCGAGAGAATGGTGTAGACCTCTCGCTCCTGGTGTTGTTCCTGCATATGACCTAGCCCTAGAGCTTCTGGAAGCAGATAGTACACGAATTAAATCAGAGGCGCTAGTCTTACGCGAGGACATACGAATTAAGGAGGAACAGAGGATAGCCATGACAATCAAAGAGACAGAGGATGCTCGAGTGGCTGTGAACAAACTGGATGATGAGTTGGAAGCGTTGAGGACAAAGTTGAGGATATTGGAAGTGCAGGCTGAAGCTAATCTTCCGAACGTCCGGTGGAGAGTTGCTAATGCCATGCGTAAGTACACCTCGGCTATGTTCTCGTGTGTCGAGGTTTCTGAGCTTCCGTCCAAGCGGATATGCAGAAACCAGTTGATCGACATCTCCTGGAACAAAGGTGGCGGAAAGAAGGCGACCTGGATCTACTGGTAACTAAACCACCCTCTTGTCTGTAATTGATGTTAACCAGGTTCGTAGATGGAACGTATTTACCAAATGAGAGTAGTTCCGGACCTACTTTCTTCGATGCACCCCTCTATTGATGTTAGGATAACTGTCAGCACCCTCGGTATGGTGTCTGGCAAGGCGAATCAAATTGTTGTGCCGGGGTCTTTTCTCCTCCCCAGACAGGTGTGTGCTCTATATCAACTTGATTGGCCTCTTATTTTTCTTCCCTTTGATAGACCTTTACCCCGCCAAAGATATATGCGAATGTCTTTCATACAGACATACGGCTTTATACCCTCCTACTTCTAGATGCGGGTAAGGTCACCAGTAGGATTGTTATAACAGCACACTCAAGTTGAAGTAGATGTTCCTGACGAGGAAAGAGCTTCCTATACTACTTATCTACATTGGATGCAGTGGGTGAAGTTGAATCATGATTTACAACTTTGTCTGATGACTTGACAGACCTAATATCCCCCTGTCGGCCAGTCATACGTCTCGCATTCTTAACTTGAATAACCACACAAAATACATTCCTCCCCATCCACAACAAGGAATGGATTACCATCGCTATGTACTGCTCTTACTTCAACAACCTCCTCTTGGTGCATCCGGATATTCGCTCAACCTTGAGGCTCGCGTCAAGGCAGATGAATCTACGTCTATGCATCTTGACATTCCCATTGTATCTGACAAGCAACGTCAAGGCTTTAGCCTTCGGAGCTTTATGCAGGAATGGGGCTTCGACATGCGTAAAGGTGGAGGTGCGCATATGTGGCGGGAGGTCTGGGATGAGCATGTTTCTACTATCTATAAGAATATACTCGGTGGGTTTTTCATTCTTTTGGCATCGAGTTTGCGATTGATTTGCTGTTAGGAACTCCTGAGCCTCGTTATCGTCTCCCCAGGAAACCAGAACCTACTCCGAAGCAGTTGGAGAGGTATATTAGCTGATTGGGCCGTTCTCAACGATTGGCTAGTGTAATTTATTTGCATACTCGGGCGTGCACTTAAGGGGATTAATAATCTGATTTAGACTTTATTTGTCAGGGACTTCTCTTTCCGTGACTTGCGTGCACCATCGTGATATCAGTTGATTCATGTGGATATTATCCACTCACTTGCTTGCCCAAGTGGCTCAATGTGATTGTGGCGTTACCGTCGTATCAACCCATATCTTGTTCATCATTCATAGCGTTGCTGCGTTTAACTGCGCACTGAGACCGGCAAGTTGACCTCTGGCCTCATGAATATCGGAAGATGGTTATGCATATGACGACCCAAAAAAAATGAGTTGAGGTAACATTGAAGGCACACTGTATCATTATTCTGCTAATGAGTCTTTGGGAGAGGGTTGGTTACCTGTTTTGGGGGTGCAGTGCCACTTTGTATCCGAAAAGCAACACCTGTGGTGCGCGTTCAAATGGCACTGGCGCACTTGTTTGGGTGCTTTAACTTCTTGCTGCCCATTTAGAGTTCCTAGTACACGACGGTTCGAAGTGACCGGAATTCTTATGTATGGTTATCATCACCTTGATTGTTGACTAACAATGACACTTTTGACCGCCGATCTCTTCGAAAAGAATATGCAGTGCTTATTTTTTTTTGATTGTCCGGGACAGAAAGAAAGAAAGAAAGAGAGGGAGAAGGAACTTGATTTTTTTGAAAGAAAATCTCCGATCCGTTCGTGTGTATATTATTATTATTTTTGTTTCTTCATGTTGGGCATGTGGATGAAAATCAGCCAAATTCACGCTTTGTCATGATGGATGGGTTGGTTGGTTGGTTGGTTGGTTGGTTGGTGTGTAATGTCAATGACCGGACTTTTGCGTCTGGGTTTGGGATTGTAAAGAAAAAGAAAAGAAAAGAAAAAAAAGAACGACAACGATAACTTAGCCGACGTCACTTGGGAGTCGTGTTCGGTACCGAATAGAAAGAGAAAGACGTGTGTGTGAATGTGAATGTGTGTGTGTGTGCATGTGCATGTGTCAATTTTTGTGGGACGTCGATTTTTTCGAATTTTGCGAGTGATGACTGTTGACGTTTTTTCCGATGTTCGTAGAGGACCGGGGGGGAGGGGGGTTCGGTTGGCCATCAAGGGTAGGTTGGGGAGCATGGGAGCAGTTGTTCTGTCGGCAATACATAGCGGATGATGCGATTTGTGACGGGGGAGGGGGAGGGGAGGGGAGGGGAGGGGAATAGATCACTGTTTACTTTGATTCTTGTTTTGTGCTCTTTTTTTGATCTACAGGCTAAAAAATCTGAAAATCACGGAAAAATCACGGACATCACTCTCTCGTTTGGTGATCTCTAGTCAATCGTGGAGATCCATACTGGAGCGGAGGACGAGAGTAGTCTCTCTCTCTCTCTCGCGACGAATGACCCAAAAATTATTGAGTGTGGAGTCGTGTCATGTGTTAAAAAGGGAGCTTCGATTTGATCCCGACATTCCGACGATGGAATCGCTTTGGAAGTTCAATCGAATGGAATTTGAAATTTTTTGGGCCGCTTGTTTTTTTTTTTTTTTGGAATAGAGCAAATGGTTTCTGCGGATGCGATAGTCGTTCCGTCCATTCTTCTAGCTTTTTTTTTTTCTAAAATCGACAGGTTATCACGCGGTGTTACATATATATATATATATACAGTTACCTGCTGACTACATTAAATGTACAATTCTGGTCAAACAAATATAGGCTAAGAAGGGGAACAGGAGGAAGAAAAATAGAGACGACAAAAAATAATAAGAGAGAAGTGAGACGAAGAGGATAGCGGGAGCAGATTCCGGTGTGCACATGTGAGGCCTTGCGCGTCGGTGTTTATATTCTGAACGGGGGAGACAGGGTAGGAGGAGATGTATTTCCTGTATCATTAGTTGTTTTCGGGGGGAGTTCTCTGGGTGAACGCAAACACCGTAGGGTTGAATGTGAGAAATTTGATGAGATCGCTTGAACACTGAGAGGGTAGCGTGAATCTGGAGTACTCCGTAAGGATATGTTTGAGTGTCGAGATCTGACTCGCCGCACAAGCATGCGACTGGCTCTTGGGGGAGGAATCTCACCAATAGGAGCGTGATTTAACATGGTTCTAGTGGCTCTCGCGGACAGGGTATTCTCCTAACATATCTGCGTCAATTGATTTGTGCATCGTGTGATCAGGAATAAATTTGGATTTCAGATGAGTAGGTCCTCTAGGCCATGTGATAATAATAATGAGGCGGTATTCTATTCCCACACCTTCTTTCCTCTTGTGATTAATAATAATAGCCACAACGAAGAGAATCACTGGCTGCCTGGCTTCTAAGCATTCAGTCTACGCTGTCTCAAGTGGTAATTCAACTGCCAGAGAATGTGCTCGTCAAAGAAGGCACTCTACCGCCAATTTGTACATCAAAGGAGGATGGCACAGAGATATGATGACCATTTGTGCCCATGGGGCTGAAGCACAATTGGATCCAGAGCTCACATTTGAATCATTGTTGACAATTCATACACAAAGGAAATGATCATATGGTGATAAAAACTTGACAAAGATAATCCAACAGTGTTTGCTTGGTCCAACTTTGTTTCTCAGAACTCATTGTTGATGGGGTCTAACTTTGATCCTATTCTAGTTTCTTCCAAGTTATCTTATGTAGATCGGCTGCAAGTGATTTGTGCTTTTTCTTTATGTAGAGTATCATGTACCCTTCCATGGATTGCGATTGAGCATTGCATTCGAAATTTAAGAATTGAAAAACAATGACCATGATTCGGACCATGTGACATGTCTTTTTTTTCTTCTTTCTAAATCATAAATTTATAACGCGGTGCTCGATCGCAGTCCGCAGTAAAATACCTAGTACCCTACAATACACAGCCAAAATTACAAAATGTAGCTGGACCGACTGCAATTGTTCAGGATGCGAGCTCAAGTCTCTATTGTGACCACAAGGGCATGCTAGATTGCTTTGAGGGAAGAACCTCTTCCTGAATTCCCCAATCGGAGCATAATTCAGAGTAGCTCTAGTGGCTCTAGCGCAAAGCGATACCGAGGATCCAATATGATTGAGCCATTCCCCTCCTTTAATATATGACGGTTGGATAGACTTCTTTTTGTTAACTCGAAGTTGTAAGAATTGGTGGCCTTTGTTGTGGCCATAGTTGAAGGAGGTGTGCAATAATGGTAATAGATTCACCTTGACCAGAGTGGTGTGAGGGATCGAGAGCCTTTTTAGCAGAGGAGAGGGAGTCTATGATGACAACAATGCGGTCAACATCAAGAGAGGTAACCTTAGCAATTCCTAAACGAATGGCACTGGTTCGGCATTTGAGGCTGTGATATTCTCAAATTGGATGAGATGCTTGCACCAGCCGTAAGACCATGTGACATGTCTCGAGGATGTATTTTGCACTTCTGCAGAAATCTTTATTATCCTTAGAGCCTTGATGTTTCAGACAAATCTATGTATGAATATGAGTACCTGTTCTGGGCATTCTTCGAGGGCCTAGATGACACGGTGAAAGTTGAGAGGACCTCGGCTTATGTAAATGATAGAGGAACATTGATTCGAGGACCCAGTTCTTGATCACAACATGCCACCACCTCACTATGACTTTCTTATCAAGGTAAGCAGACATTGTAGTGTTCCCCAAGCTCTCCCATTGACCCAGCAGATAACAGCTCCTGCTCATCGGTGATTCCGGTACGTTCTATCACACTCACGTTTACGCTGTTTCTGAGATTATCAGGTGTGGGCAAGTCCTGCCTTCTCCTTCGCTTCTGCGACGATGCATGGACACCTTCCTTTATCACAACAATTGGTATTGACTTCAAGATCCGCACGATTGAACTAGACGGCAATCGTATCAAACTTCAGATAGTGCTTTCTATCACACTCATTGCAAATAAACGTTCGGCTAACTCTTCAATTAGTGGGACACTGCAGGCCAGGAACGTTTCAGAACAATCACTACAGCATATTATCGTGGAGCGATGGGCATTCTTTTGGTATATGATGTCACGGACGAGCGATCCTTCAACAGTTCGTAGTGCAATTCCCCAAAACGTCACACTCAGAATTCGTCAGATATCCGGACCTGGCACTCAAACATTGAGCAGCATGCCTCAGAAGGTGTCAATAAAATTCTGATCGGTAATAAATCTGATTGGACGGATAAGCGAGCGGTCAGCGAAGAGCAGGGCCAAGAACTGGCGGATGAACTTGGCATTCGCTTCATGGAGACGTCGGCAAAGAATAACGAGGGTGTCGAGGATGCTTTTTTCACACTCGCGAGGTCCGTCATGCTCGATATTGTTCTATTTGTCAATTCACACTAATTTAGGGATATCAAGACCCGTCTCATTGATTCTCAAGCTAATTCTGCGAGCCCAACGTCTGGTGGTTTGGCTGACGGTGCCGTTCGCGTTGACCAGCCCACCAACCAAACAACACCAGGCTGTTGCTCATAGGATTGAAACACCGAGTTGTATCCCTAATGGACACTCTTTGTTGTATACATCTCGATTGGGCACGTATAATAATAAGATGGTTTGTTCCACTCTTGGTTGTTTTTTGGTGTCTTTCGTCAAACAATTTCCCGAGGTAATGTAAACATACAGTAATGCCTAACCTTCTGGAATTTACAAGCATTTTGTGAACTGTGATATCAATCAATGAGTATAATGAAATCATACTTGTGTCCTGCCGCGGACTGTGATTGAGCACTGTCATAAATTTATGAAAAAATGTCTTTGACGATGTTCGAATATCATTCCTGTACTACTCGAGGACGTTTTTTTAATAGTATGACTATCAACCCAGTACCATAGGATATATATATATGCACCTAGGGAAGATTCTCATGCTCTTAACATAATGATAAACCTGCCTATACTAGTCTCAAAGTTTGTTTCATCCTGAATGAGAAGCTCAAGTTCTGCCAGAAACACTATCAGTTGATTAGGTCCATACACAAACTACCTCATGATACTGACAACGAAAACACAAATAAGCTCCATTGTTATATATGCCCTAAAGTAACAGTATTGAAAAAACTCGAATGACAGAAAATCAACATTGACAAGATCCTTAATCGTGATACAGATAAGCGATGAAATGACGACAGCTTTGGATATCTGCGACACAATGATGGCAATACATGAGAAAAAGGAAGAATGGTGGGCATCCTACTGTCCAATGCCCATCTTTAGGCAAGCACCGGCGACGTCAATTTCATCCCACTTTGAATCAATTTCAGGGCAAGCGCCTTCTGTAGCAGCATATTTCCGTCGTTGGATATGAACGAGTGAGCTTCTAAAATGCCTTCGAATCATTTCAGGTGTATGTACACCTTCTATGAGACCGGGAGGAACACGCTGAGATGGATGGACATCGGAAGAGAGAATATTGTCAATGCTTGATGCAATGAGTTCCACCAGGCTATTGACAAATTTAGGTGCGACCTGATGGACAAATTTTAGCGTTACTTTGCGTTTATAATCTGAGGACAAACTAACAGCAGAAGCACCATGATCAAGGTAGTAGAGGTATTGATCAAGGGTATCGCAATACAATTGAACGGTCACAACTTCCTCAATGGCCGAATTTGCTATCCGAAGGGATTTCTGGAGACATTCCAGGACGCGCTTACTGTCTTGGTGTGGGTACTAAGCGTAATTGATCAGAGTAGAATGACCAAAGAATGAAGATACCAACAGATTTGGCATCCTCCTCGCACTCCTTGGATGGGGGTTTCTCCTTCTCCTTTTCATGTAATCTGGTATCGATCTCTGTAGGTGGTGTCTGCCACCACAAATGGCTAGCCAGTGTAACTGCGGGGGCTTGATGATTCTTCTTCAAAAGTTTTGCACCATAGAGAGCCGCCTTGGTGATGAGGGTATCGTAGTTGTCGATGCCAAAAACCTTGGCGCCAGACAATGTACCAATGATGAGTGTGATAGCTTGCAGCTGAGCACGAGACTCTGAGATGTTGTCTTCGTAGATGGTGAAAGCTTGTACATAAAAGTCATAAGTTAAATCTTCGAAACCACACTCGTCTGAAATCTGGGCCGCCAAAAGAAATAGACGAAGAGCGATTCCCGGTGCTTCTACCTGTGCCGCTAGTATCAATATGAGCTGCCGGATAAATTTTAAAATCATCGTGACTTTGGTTTGCCGATCGCTCTCCTACATAAAAGGATCAAAAAAACACGAGAATGGTCAAGCCAAGACATGCCTCGGTATCCCAGTTCTTGCAGCATCGACATAGTTTAATTGCTGACGTGATCAGGGCCGGGAACGTGAACCGCATTCGATCACCTCCAGTCTCGAAATGCCGTCGGGCAATTTGAAGAAGCTTCAAAGTTATCAATACATGAAACAAGGACATGGACTAGAATGAGCGAACTTCATATTGGACATCGAGGGATTCGGCTCTGAAAAGGTGCACCATCCGTGCTATCCAACCTTGTTCCTCTGCTATCTCTTCGCGCTCAACAAAATAAGGCCCTTGCCTCCGTATCTCTCGAGGATGGAGCTGTTGCCCATTGGGTGTAGTTTGATGGGCGGAGGAATCGGACTGATCTTTAATGAGGACATGTAGTAGTTCCAATGTACCGTCTGCATCTTCAGGTGTCTCAATTATTGTCTCATTCTTGAGAACCGATGAGATGATTGCATGCGCTATCGAGCGACGAGTTGGGTATAATTGTTGTGTCAAAAGCGGGACATAATTGGGAATTGCTAGTAGAGTTAAGACAGATTGGTAAGAGTTGATTGGGGCGATCAATAATGCTGACAGATTTGCAGCTGTCTGCTGGGAGTGAAGGTCTGGACTGATAAGAAGCTGAGCAAACATAGGAATATAGAAAAAACAAGGTGCCTCACTTTTCTGAGTATTCTCTGATCTTGTCGGCTGTGAAACCCAGGATTTGATCCACGTACTCCAACCGATCCGGATAGCAATTTACAGATAGATTGGTTAAGGAAACGAGGAGAGCAGTGATATCTTGGATTGAAAGATCTGGCCGGGCCTTATGTCGAATGGGGAAGCAGAACAGTGCAGTCAAAGTGGAAAACACACCTTAATGAGCTGAACCACTTGTACCCAGAACACTTCAAACAACTGTACATCCTCTGGTATGCCTCTGAATCTGCGGACAGGTCCCTCTTTCTCTTTTCCCTTAGGTTCTGAAAAAGTTGATGTTGACTCAGATTCAGGAAATTTTTCTGGTTCAATAGATTCAGCGTTTGTTGTAGTAACTGGAGACGTAGGGATAGTCCAGGCATTGCTTAGCTCTGACGTGGAAATCCCCGATGAGGATGCTTGACCACCCCCGTTCTGCCTTGCCTTCGCTTTCTGGGACTTGACCTTTTCTGCAAGGCGTTTGGTGGCAGCTTCTTCCTGCCTCCTAGTTACTTCTGGGTCTTCGCTCTCTGCTTCCCTCGCAGCATAAGCGGCAAGCCGATCGATCAGAGAAATAACTATATGTTTAATGTTAACCTTGTGATGAAGTTGAGCTGTCGCTGAAAGAAAAGGTCTAAGGGTATGGAGGTGGAATTCCGGGGTGAAAACCTGAGATCGTATAAACTAGTCATCCAATATAATTGATGAAGTAGACATACTTGAATAACAACTTCCATTAGATACTCCTGAGCAATTGCATCCTTGCAGCTGACCACCTGCTCAAGGATGCTTGGAAGTATGATTCTCTGGTACAAATCGAGGTCGACACCATCAAGTTGACTAAGTCGCACTAGGTTTGTCCCGACGAGGATACGGAGCTCACGTCGTTCCATCTCGCGTTTCTCATGATCACGGGAGTGACCTTGGTGCTGCAAGCGTACCCAAAGCTTGTTCATTTCAATAAAATTGGTCAAAACAAAAGATATTGAATCCTGGAGGCCGCCAGCAGGGCTACAAATAACAGCGTCCATGAGAGTGTTACTATTCGACGACTGATAAACTGACCTGCTTGCTGGCGCAGTTGGTAGATGGTCTCTTGTCTGTCCACTCAAGTAATGACGCAAGAAGAGACCTCGAATCGGGTGAAGAACACCTCGCGACATCTCTATCATATCCTTCATGATTTCCTTCACAGGCGCCTCAGGTATTGACATGTAGATAGAGCCCACCGTGATCATCAGGTAAAGACGGGGTATGATGTTTCCAGCATATTGTACAAGTTCATAGAGATCTGCAAGGTAATGTCGACCTTGAGTATGTGCATCATAGAGATAATTAGACAGATGCCGAATTGCATCGAAGACGGCTATATCTGGATGTACGCATATTCATAAACATGCAGACTAGGATATGAATCCGAGACCCTGAACGTACACAATTCATAATACTGCTTAGGTGAAAGTGAAGAGGTCCTGAGTTCTGCGAGCATAAGGCTAGCACTTTTGAGCGCATCCATCAACTGATCCAGTTCCTGTTGAACAAGTTCGAGCCACGGCTGGAAAGTGTTTTTGAATAGAATGGCTCCGCACCAGATTTCGCTTCATTTGTTGAACCTGGATCTTGACAGTATTCAGGGCATCGCTGAGTAGTTTGCCCTCAGCTTGTACTATTGGTGTCATAATTGCTGACAGAGATGAAGACGAGCTGAGCAGTTCCCTGTTGTATCTTGCTTGTCCTTGTGTGGCATTGCGACCACATACCCGTGCCTCCGGCATGGTTAGGTGATTCGATAGAGACAATGAGTCGCAAGTGGATTGGTCTATCCGCGTTAGCATGTCTTACAAGAGATTTCATCTTAGGCACCAAGGCCCTCGCAGAATTATTGTCCAAATACAATGTAGACCCCTCATCTACCATCAGCGACAGACCCCTCTGAAGGGGAGTCTGAGGACGAGGCTCCTATGATACCATCTGCTCAGGTGCAATGGGTAAACATCTGAACATACCACTGCCCCAGCTATTCACTGAAAAACTTCGCCTACATTCTTCCCCTCATGCCTTCACCTGATGCATTCTTAATGGGGAATAGAAATAATCACGTGATGTGATTGATAAGTTAAACAGTGGTGCGACAATTTTTGATGATTTCTAGCCTTTGTCTTGCGGTACTTCGTTCTCAACATGAGCTTCCTAAATTCTACAATGGCTACTGCCTTGAATTTAGCCGAACAGCACTATCAAGGTACCGATCTTTCGTCGCTCAACTGGCTTGAAAAGCAATGGGCGGCTTGGTATATCTGGATTGGCAATCCTGCTATCGCTACGGGTCTTATGAGTTTCTTGCTTCACGAGGTGATTGTCTAGCGCATCCGGGTTTCTCATATGCTAATGTCATTGACGTAGATTGGTTTCTTTGGCCGCTGTGTGCCTTGGATCATCGTCGACGCAATACCGTATTTCCGCAGATGGAAGCTGCAACCTACAAAGATACATTCACAGCAGGAGCAATGGGAGTGCACCAAAGCAGTCCTTCTTAGTCACGTCACAGTAGAGCTTCCAACTGTGAGTTTGCCTTGCCAGTTGATTTGATCGTCTTTAAGACCATTTCCAAAGATCTGGCTGTTCCACCCCGTCGCCGAAACTTTCGGCATGGCAACCTGGCAGGTGCCTTTCCCTTCGTGGAAGGCCATGGTTCTTCAGAATTTATTTTTCTTCTTCTTCGAGGATCTTTTTCACTACTGGGGTATGTGCTTCAGTGTAAACATCTCCGTTTTGGCTCTGATGTGATGTCGCCTGTTTTCTATGCAATTCAGCCCACCAAGCACTTCATACTGGTCTCCTCTACAAGTATATCCACAAAGTTCATCACAAGTACTCTGCGCCTTTTGGTCTTGCATCTGTATATGCCCATCCCGCTGAAGTCTTGATCCTTGGAACCGGTACCATTGGTGGCCCTATCCTCTACACCGCCTTCGCTCGCGATCTCCATATCTTCTCTGTTTATATTTGGATTGTCTTGAGATTGTTTCAGGCTATCGACGCCCACAGTGGTTATGGTAGGTTCATTGGCTCTCAATCAGTTGAATCAGAGACCAATGGTAAATGAACAGATTTCCCATGGTCGCTCCACCACTTTCTCCCCTTCTGGTCTGGCGCTGAACATCACGATTTTCACCACATGGCATTCACCAACAACTATTCAACTTCCTTCCGCTGGTGGGATTGGGCCTTCGGCACTGATACCAAATATAGGGAATACAGGAAGAAGGTCAAGGCTGCCAAAGCTGCAATGAAGAACGCGACTCAGGAAGAAAGGGATGCTTTTGAGCGCAAACTCATTGATGAAGTTGAAAAGGATGGCATCAAGGCCGAGGCTGAGGCTGAGGCTCGGGGCTTCACAAAGACCAAGATACAGTGAACTTGTAGACAGTGATGAGACTCACACGTTGCTATTATCTATACCTCAAATAGTATTTACCTGAAACCTGATAGACTGATATCAAGAACAAATCAAGAACAAAAGATGAGAGAAATTGATATGTGCCCTAGCTTGTACTATAATGTTCCTATCTTTGTACCATGACAGACTCCAGAAAGTTCACCTGCATGTCTATTGGTGATCTCCTTTTCCAGATCCAGAATGAACGAGCTAGGCTTCATCCACCATTTGTTGCCATGAACAATGTCTGTGGTAGAACCAAAGCCGATTCCAGCAGTCCTACAGCAGTTTACCCTATCTTGCCCACCGAGATTATCGACAATATCTGCCAAAGACTGGACATTTGCGACTTGGCAAACCTCGTCCGAGCCAACAGTGTACTGAATGTAGTTGGTACAAAGCGGCTCTATCATACGATTGGTGTCGAGATGCGTCCTGCTCGCCTCCTGCAGTGTATGATTTCACTTGACCGCAATGCAGATATGCCACTTCTTGTGAGGACGTTTGAGGTGAACCTGGCCAACAATTTACCTACGAGGACGTGTTATTTGTTATTAGAGAGGATATTGAAGAAGATGGTCAATTTGACGACGTTGGTGGTTGAACTCCCTAAACATCATTCGCCGACCTGGGCATTGCCCATGCCACCACTTCCGACAGCATCCTCTAAATTACCATCTCGGATATTTCGACTACATTCTTTCACTACCTCAATGCACTGTAAATCTTCTCTCGCACGATTTCTCGACTCTCAACCCGAAATCACAGAACTCACACTCAGAGGAATCGATTCCGACTTAGAGAATTCATTCCTTACAACTCTCCTCCATTCTATCGGCGCTTTCGCTCCAGATAATCCTCTCGCAGCACTTCTGGTCCCACAGCCAAGCCAATTTATCCTCCTCCCAACATCTTTACCCAAATTATCTCACTTCAACGCTGTTCATGCTGGACCTACTGTCATTCGTAATATTATTTCATCGAGACCGGTGACACATATGTCTATACCGATATTACCCTCTCAGACGATGGATACGTTGTTGGCGCTTTCGTCGTCGTCTAAACCTCTCGTGAAACTCACCGTGATGTCTTTTGATCCTGCTGCTCTACAATTCTTGTTCCCTGAATTATCAGTGAGGTTCATGGAGCTTGAATCTTTGAACATCGTTGCGCTCATAGCGGAAGTCACCGCAGAGATGTTATTGCAATGGGGGGTCTATCTGGCTGGATTCAAGAAGATGAAATATATCACGTTTATGGCTACATTAGAAGACGATGGCGACGGCAGAGAGGAGATCGATGAGAAGAAGATTGCTCAGGCTTGGCATTCTTCATGTCCGACTCTTCAAACAGTCATTTTGCCGCATGGAAAGGTTTGGTTTGAAGCGACTACTACCGATGATGAAAAATCAGATCGGAAGTGTTGGAAATGTTTGGATGAAGAGGACGAGTAGACTGAATTAATGCAAGATAGACAGGCATTTGTGACTATCCAGTTCAATTTCATGTGAACATAATGTCGAGGTTGAGACATACGTAGTAGAGGCCCTTATTTAAATCAACAGTTGAAAATAATAGCTAGCTACATGTATCTAAAGTCGACTATGAAAATCTCGGTTCTGGTATCCTCAGCTGGTAAAAAGCTTAATAAAGCATAACAGGACATCGAGCTCTATAAGTACATAATAGATATGATTTTATTAAGCGCAAATGGACAGACGAATTCTTCCAACCTCACGATGTATTTTGTGGAGCTAGCTTTTCAATCATACTGTCAGGCTCAGTCCCCGTGCGTGAGGTCTGCACTGCCTCGAAATCCGGACAATTATCTTCTGCCTCCGTGCGCCCCAGCAGCTTGCGGATCCAGAATGGTAAAATGCTACCAGGGGGGATGACCCATTTTTCTGAGTTCTCATAATTATCAGGAACGATCCTTCCTCCTGAAACCTTGCGAAGGAAGAAAGGAATTCCATTGAGCAAGATGTATGAAATGACACCTGCAATGACTCCATATGCGATGCTGTTCAAAAGACAAGGTGAATTGAAAGAATGAGCGATAAGACAGACTAGACACACTTGTAGGTCAGGGGAATGATGATGAGAGTGAGGAAGGCGGGAACTGCGTCGCCAAGGTAGTCCCAGTTTATTTCAACAACACTTTAGAATCTCGTAGTAAGCATATATGTATATCGTATATCGTAGCTTGAAGAAACAGAACTCACTTACGAATCATGAGAGAGCCAACAATGACAAGAGCACTTCCTGTTGCCCAAGATGGGATAGAAGCAAAGATAGGGGAGAAGAATACAGAAATGAAAAACATGAATCCAGTTGTCATTGCTGTGAGACCTGTTTTGCCACCCTCTTTTGCTCTCGTTGAGATATTTACAAGCCAAGAGCTAGAAAGACGTACCACTGATACCAGTTGCACTCTCAACAAAGGCTGTAACAGGACTAGTACCCATGAGGGCGCCCATACTAATACTGAAGGCATCGACGCAGTAGGCGATGGTGGAATTTTCAAAGTCAAGTGTCACAGGATCACGAAGGCCAGCAAATTTAGCCATAGAGTATAGTGTGCCGGTAGTATCTTTCAAGTCCGATGAGTTAAATTCGTCCGTCATGCTAATCAAACATACCGAGGATATCGACATAAAGGAACGTGATAAGAGCATACCAGACGTGACCCTTTCCATAAGCATACTAGGTACCTGCATCAGGTGGACACGTTTGGTGGCGTAGGAAGAAACTCACGTCAATGGCGTTGCCGATCTTGTTGATGGGGTGGAATGTAACAACTTTTTTGAAGAAGTCAAACCTCTGGTCACCAAGCTCGGTATGAGGGAAGTAGGAGACACCTGTTGGCCTGGGCCAAGAGATGATCGCCACGATGAAAATGCCGATTAGAATAGCTCCGCGAATGCGGTAGAGCATCATTAGGACTGTCAGGACACTGAAATGGCATTGTGAAAATTTGATATCTGCTTTCATTGCTGGTACCTTTTGACCTACCCACCCATGAAAATACCGAGCCACATGGTCGGATTGCGCAAAACACCACTTTTACAGTAGCCTGCCAAGTCAGCACTGATATAATCTTGGGAAAAGTATCAGCCAGATGCTTTACTCAGGTTCGGGAGGATGGCAAGGAAGAACTCACTGTCAGGTAGGCAGCCCCCGAGACCCACAAGGTTAGTCGTATCTCCTCCAATAACTCCCAGTCCACCACTGGCTGTTCTGGGATGAGACGACTGGTTTTACAAATAAACTTTGAAGAGAACTGACACAATCCAATAAATCTAGATGGTATGATAGTTGATAACGCTATTCTTAGCCAGAGGAAACAAGATTAGACTGCTCACGCAATAAAGAGCCCGATACCTGCACCAACAGCGAGGACCAGAGACTGGGGCATGATCCGCACAAGCCATTGGCGAAGGCCTAACAATGAGAGAATCAAGAATAACCACCTCAATGTGAAAAAGTTTATTCCATGAGCTGATCAAAGACAGAGATAAAGTAAAACTCTCACCCCTCCAGAAAGACTGCTGCTAGTGCTTCGCGATAAGTAACAATCCCAGATCCGTGAAATCCAACTACTGAATAGGAGAACTAGACCGTGAGAGCGATATTCGTAACATAGCTATACCGGAAGAGGTAGAGCTACTCACATAGGCATTGAGTCCCAACCCTGGTGCGAGCCCTACGGGAAGATTGGCGAGAGCTCCCATAAGGAAGGAGGAGAGAGCTGCGATAGCAGCAGTTGTGGTGATCAAATCTTGGCGAATTTCATTCTGACATGAAAGATAGTCAGGATCAGAGACGCAGAGATCTTCTCTGGTGCACACGCAGGTTCCACCTGTATCAGAAAGGATTGCAGCGTTGACAGAGATCTGCCATGCGCTTATGATTGATAAAAGGTTGCGACGAAAAGGTAAAGACGAACGATGTAGGCCATGGCAGCCTAGTGTAAACTCTCAAATTCTGAATAGACTAGTCAATGTCTCAAAATTGCTCACCCATGTCGTAAGACCTGCACGAAGTTCAGTCTGTGACAGCCGGTTAGGATGACGACCAGGATATATCAAAAAAGAATGCACACCGTGAAACATGAACCGCTACGTTCCTTGGGCTTTCCACAGCCCTCCAGCAAAAACCACTTTCCAACGAACGACCGCGCAACCTTCGATTTTAGACCAACATCAGTCTGCACAAGAGGAACCGAAAAAAGGGCATTACCGCGTTATTGACTTTGGCAAAGAGCTCAACCATGGCTTTGGAAAATTAGAACCAAGCACTGCAGTTGATTATCGAGCACTTGGCAAGAAGAAAATTTGGGCCAGCTTTTTCGGTGATCGCGATTCCGGTTAGGAACAATCATTTTAGCAACCCGCATTGCTGTGGAAATCTCATTTCCGCGCACTTCGTACTCGATAATTTGTCTAAGAGTCACGGAAGGTACACTTGTCGATTCGACCATCGAATCGGCTATTGGTCCAAGGCTCTCGGAACTGTGTATGGCCACACGTACTCTGAATTTTTTACATCCGGAAATTTCCCCATGTGGTACTTGCTTGTCATGTGTAATGGATTCTTGAATGACACATTCACATTCCTTCGCATCGCCGAGTCTTTCAGCGGACCGGTGTACATATCCAGGAGTTGGCAGTGTCTTAGACACTGCCAGGAAAACCCAAGCAGAATTTGAATCTTGGATCCTTACATTCCATTGTTGTGGCCTTTGGGGTTAGAAGATGAAACAAACAATTTGCTGTCAAGATTACCTCTCTGCCCCAAGGGACAAACAGTGAAGCAGAAATGCCGTAAGTCGACAATCTCATTTTTGATCACTTCGGTTTCGGGCATCCTGGCCAATGCCGAACATAATCTAGACTGAGGGATTCACTCCATACCCACTGAGTAGAATTTATTACTCCATTCTACATTTGTTAACGATCTTAGGTCCGATGTTTGAAGCACTGTATAACCAGGTTAAGGCTAAAGAACTAACTATGCATCTATCTATGAGCTATAGTCATGTGTTGAAAATCTGTTACAACATTCCGTTAAAATGTTTCTGCTTAACTGGCTATTACTAGATCCCTCAGTTGTCTACCCTACAAAGATATCTGAGGTAAGGGATCCTATGAGGATCCTAAATTTAGATTATCGTTAGAATAGATGTTTCATTTTATTGATCAAGATACAGATAAATAGTGACTGTGGAGACAAAGCTCATTACATGTTTCTTTCTTATCTAGCATCCATAGCTCAATGACTCTGCCCTCTGTAAAGACAAATCAATGTTTTTGCACTAACTTCCCCCAACAATTAAAGTTCAACCTACCAAATAACTCACAGAACTTATAGGAAGCCAAGCATCACTCAACTATCCTCTAGACTCTTGGAATTTCTATCAAGGGGTCATAGTATGTGAGTTTGAGGTAGATAGGGGATAGTGACCTTTAGTTTAATACAAGATTTTATAATTCCATTGCTCTAGTACAAGGGATTGTATTTCATCACAAGCTTTGTACCTGAGAACTTTACTGTCAAAGGGAGCAGTAGTATAAAGATAGGCAATATGAGCAGAAGAAAAATCTGAAAGTTAAATATTAGCAAAACCTTTTCTTTAGGTTACATTTTGACTAACATTAATAGAGCTCAAGATCATAAAGGTAACATAGTGTATCACCTTAGCCTTAGCCAGGGGAGTAGAAGAGAGTTTTGAATAGTTAAAAATCCTGAAGAGCATACACTGCCTATATACAAGTATGTTATGGACTACAATGTGATTCTACAGGAGAAGAGGAATAAAGAAGAATGATAATAAATGAGAAGAATAATAAAATAAAATGCACAAAAAAGTTTTTATCTATGAACTAGCTAATGTTTTAATTTTTCCTTGAGGACATACCCTGGTTTCTGGCTTTCCACATCAGTAGAGCTCTGATCTTTCTAATTTTAGTTGTCCTAGACTTTTTCTAAGCCCTTGTATTCACAACCCTGGCATGAGGTACAGATCTGCAATGAAGAAACCACCTGATGATTGTCAATTGGTTCTTGACTGGAATATGATAGAAACAAGGGGCAAACTAGCATAGCCTGGAAGGAAATTGCAAACATCTTGAAATCTGACACCAAGATGCTTTAGCAGTAGTCGCTGATCTTGCAAGAAGGATGATAAAATTTTTGGCAAGGAGTTTCAAGAGCAGAGGAATCGTGGGAAGGATTAATAAATGTTGGAATGAGAGTTTATGCCGAGGCCGATGGCTGGAGTCCTCAAGATGGACTCGAGCTCATCGCGCCACCGCTCACCGGCCGCAAACGATGCCCCGAACGTGGGGAACAGCCAGGCTGGGCAGCACCATCAGCAAGGGGGGCAGGGGTGGACACCGTCTATCAGTGCGGCGCCGTTCTACCCGGGGATGCATGGCGGATACATGGATGGGACGACACAATGGGCATATCGGCAGATGATGTATGGGACGCACCAGCCTGCCCAGCCGCACTTGGGTCCCCAGCCTTATCGACGCCCAAATCGACCGCACAGTGACCAACAGCCTCGCACGGACCCTTCAGCCTCCTCCGATGCCACCCCGTCCAGCAGCGGACGCCCCAGGACGACGAGCAACCAGAGTTCAGCGTCTCGCAGCAGGAACAGCGGCTCTCCCCAGCGTCCGCCCAATCGCAGTGCCCCAGCTGCTGCCCGGCCAAACATGCTGCCTGCTGCTCTTCCCTCTAATGCCCACAGGCTCCCGCGTCCCTCGCCCCTCTCCCAGGGCAGTATATTCAATCCCTCAGAAAAGCGCATGTCGCGCGATGACAGCGATCTCGCTGCCCTCCTCGAGTCCTCAAAATCTGCATCTGGCATCGGTCGCAGCAGCGGTCTCAAGGGCAGACTCCGCCGTGCTCTTTCTTTCAATGCTCTCAAAGAAGAGGATGATCACAGTGACGATAACCTCGATAACAAAAACGACGACGACTCCACCAAGGCTTCCACACACAAGCCAAAACCCTCCATCAACACCGCCGTCACACACCCCCAACCAGCAGGCGGAATCCGCAGTCCTCCTGACCCTGACAGCGCACTCGATGATTCTGAATCCACCGCCACTATCCAGACCAAAAAGAAGAGCCGCGCTGCCTCCCTCTTCAACTCACGAATCAATGCTAGCACTGACAATATCTCCTTGTCGTCCACCGTCAGCAGTGCCAGTGTCATGATTCGCAAACTCGGCTCTATGGGAAAACTTGTCGTGAGACGAAATTCCCTCGCAGGCATCACTTCCATATTCAAGGATAAGAATAAGGATGCCGATAAGAGTAAGAAGAAGGATAAGAAGAGTGCCAAGGCTAGCGCAGTCCAGGCAGAAATTTCGCATGTCCATGCCGAGTTGGACAGGGGTATCGGTGCTGATGCAAAAGGGCTCAGTCCTGCCGCCGAGCTGGCCCGTCAACATACTCTAAAGACAAAGGCGGAGGCGGCTGCAAAGGCCAGGGTGCAACAAGAGGCTGCTGCCGCTGTTGCCGTTACCGTCGCCGCTGCTGCTCCAACTATCACAACTGCTGTTGCTGGCGTTCCAGCGTGGGACAAAAGTACAACGACACGGACTGGCCCCATTTCACCCATCAAAAGGTCTGCAGGTCTCAAGGTCAACGAAGATGGAACACACGTCATGGTTGAAGATGAGGACGAGGAAAGCGATGATGGCCATTATGACTCTTCAGCCAACAATTTGGATGGATGGGACGACGATGAGGATTGGGATATGCCAGGGGATGAAGATGCAACCATTCGGGTGAACATGAGCAAGGCGAGAATTTCGGAGGAACCTGACGAAGCAGAGCCATGGGCAACAGATATCCGGCGAAGCGTGGAGCGGACGAAACGACCCATGAAAGGAATCCTTAAAAGTGTGTGTTTCCGTAGAGCGGGCTCTCTTTTCTCTCTCTTTCTCTCTCTCCTAACCATATACATTAGATGCTGGTTCCTATAACCAGTCACAGTACCTCAGTGATCAAACTATACTAGCTCGCACCCGTTCAAATTCATACAACTCTCATCCTGGACAAACCCCCGAACTCGGACCTCTAGCGCGAATTCCTTCACCAGATCCTGACCACATTGATGGACTTCATCGGCATAACTCACATTCATCAGGCCACAGCAATTCCACAGTACCTATGATTCCCCCGTTGAAATTTAGCACATCTCCATCTACTCGCTCTGACTCTATCATTGATACCCCTCTTCCTTCCTTTGATAGGACGCCATCATTATTTCAGCATCCAGCTCTTAATTCTTCTGCGCCTGCGTTATCGATGATCTCGTCTTCCGTGCCTACACTAACACATCGGTCTGCTACTGCACCTACAAAAAAGTTGGCATTTGCTACGAATTTGTCCGTGTATGATACTTTTCCTGCGGCGGTTTATGATCGAAGGAGTGAGCCCGCGACATGGAGTCGACTTACGCCGGCTTTGGCCCAAAGGATTAAGGAGGAATTAAATTCGTATAAAATGGAAGAGATGGAGGTGCATGCTGCTAGTCGGATCCAGTGAGTGTCGTCTGTTTCATGTGGTCTCCCCTTTGTTGATGTTGAATGGTCGTTGCAGCACCCAATTTTTCGTCTGATAAATGAACGACGATCAATGATCATTTCCTTTTGGATTTCTAATCATTCACGAGCATTCATATCCCCTTCTAAAGTTACGCATCCCTTCCTGGTTGATCTAACGCTCTCTCAAGATATTCTCTCCTCTGTTTTGGAATCCCATTTGGCAATATACAAGATATACCCGTGTTGGCGCGAGGAACATGAATTGGCACGCATTTTTTGTGATGTGCGCTATGGTTTGTGATACCTCTTCTCCAATGAATTTTGATATCGTTTTTCTCGAGATGCCCAATGATTGGACGGACAATACTTACACTCGTTCCTTTGTCTGAAAACTGACTTGTGGCTCAAAAATAATTCATCCAACTGCCCGACATTCTCAAAGCTTCTTTTCCCCCCTGTTTTGGTGTAGTTGTGTGTGGTACATATATATATATAGGTCATGTCATGGTGACAGGGGACTAGATATATTACAAGTATAATTATTCAACGTTCTCAGGTCTAGAATTTGTTGACGGGGATCAGACTGGGGTGCGTAGCAACGGGTGAACTGATAGGCGGACCAGTGGGTGGGAGATTCTAAGCTCGTTCCATCCAAGTAATTGTTTGAGGACAATGCCACGATTATGTAACCATGTCGGTAATTACAAACTTGTCTTTGTACTGGGTTTATTCTTCCATCGAGGACAATTGGGCGATTTTGAGTTACTTTTGGAGTATAAAATGTGCCCTGCAATGGATGTCTCTCCTGCAAGGACTGGTCCTGCTACTTTTTGAATCTGTCACTCTCTTGATATCTTCCCTTCCTTGGGTTTGTGTCCTTTAGAAAGCCGCTAGACGTGCTATCCACTTGGAGGTTTCTCTCGATCTTGTCATTTTCTTCCAAGCTCGAACGTATCCAGCAACATCATTATAATTATTCAAAGGATGATGAACGGGATCTCAAAAGCCATCGCACTCTACCTCGCACCCGTACTAGCTCTAACGGCAACGGTTCTGTCATTGCTTGCATTTCTTGCCCCGACTTTGTTGCTGCATGACCGAGTGGCGTTGGTCACGGTATCCCCGTCTACAGAACTCTCAAAACCTGGATCAACGCAGAATGTGGATGGGCCTAGTGTATTCTTGGGGTCACTTGGTAAGTAAAATTCTGAGGCTTTTTTTTTGGGAGATGACGTGAATGGATTGGGTGGTGGTCCTAGGTTCGTGTGCGAGACCCAATAATGATGCTCCAGTGGAATGTACATTTCCAAGTGTCTCGCCGCAATTTGGTGAGTCGACAGTACGTTTTAAATTACTATGAAGAGATGCTAGCATGATACTTAGATCTCTCTTCGCTTCCGAAAAATGCTCCCACAAATTTGTTGTCCGCTCCTAATCCATCAACGCCCGTGTTCATCTCAGTCGCACTCGCTTTGGACGTGGCGTTTTTGATCACTTTCACGGTTCTCCTGTTCAGGCACAAAGTCCCAGGAAAAGCAGGGAATGCACTTGACACGCCACTTTTGCAGAATGTGTCTGCGGGAATTGGGTTTATGGGATTCATGATAGGTATGATTTTTGTGATTGTTTCGAACAGTATTTAGGAACCTGATTTGTTTGGCGCTGTGGTTTTTTACTAGGGTTGACTGCGTTTCTTATTCTTCGCATGTGGTTTGGCAAGGCTGTTCAGGATTTCAATTCGACCATTCAGGCACAAAACCAAGAACTGTATCTTGTTGCTGATGTTGGAAATGCGTTTACGAGTAATGTTCTGTTCCTCGCTGTGTAGACGAAATGCTGAGCTGTGTTTTTATAGTGATTTGGGTTGCACATGCGTTTTGGGTTGTGCCTGTCATGATTGCACTCACCAAGTATCACGTCAAGTCTACGTAGATGGACTTTAGTAATATAGAGTAATGAACTTTTAGATGCATTCTTCATTCTTTATGCAGATCACCCCAGAAGCTTGGGTTTATGTATCTCACCCACCATGTCTTGGCACCTGTTTATATAAACATAGAACATTTTCTCTCTCTCATCAGATCACGTGAAACATAGTACTAGGTGTTGTGTTACGACTGAATCTGCTTGCTACAACTATGTCGAGACTGGACAAAGCTACGGCTGAAAGAAATACACGCACACTACGGGAGATGGTAAAGCGACCAGAGAATAAACTCTGCGCAGACTGCAAGCGAAATGGTGCGTACATTATTGAGGCCGTTTGGATTTCCTCATAATATGATCGTGGTCCTCAGATCCTCGATGGGCTTCATGGAATATGTGCGCTTGGCTAGACTATTAACTATACTCCTTTCTGAATGACTTTTTTCTAGTGGTGTGTTTTTGTGTATCCGGTGCTCCGGCATTCACCGCGGGATGGGCACCCATATCAGTAGGGTCAAGTCGGTAGACCTGGATATATGGACCCCTGAACAGATGGAGGTGCGCTCTATTCGTTGCCCTCAATGTCATTCTTATTTCTCGAGGCAGTCTATTCAACTATGGGGTAATAAACGGGCTAATCTCTACTGGGAGGCACATCTAAAATCAGGTCACATTCCGCCCGAGCAGTAAGTGAATCAACCACGGCTCAGCTCCATTTTTTTTAAAAATTCGCCATTCGTCTAGTAAAATTGAATCCTTCATCCGTTCCAAATACGAATCTCGACGATGGGCGAAAGAGGGACCTCCCCCACCTGATCCAAGTGTCCTAGAGAGCGATTTATCTGCAGATGTACCACCTCCGCTTCCACCACAGGAACAGCCTGTCGTAGCACCAGCAAGGAAGAGTCACCCTTTGAGGAGTAGTGAATCTTCGCCTCGTGTCTCGAGGTTCACAACACAACAGCCTCAAGCACATCAACTCCTTTCTACAAATTTCTCAAAACCTACCCCCGCGCAAGCCCCTACCCGTCCTGTCGCCCAGCCTCCTTCAGATCCCGCCCCTACTCTTCAGGATGATCTCTTCTCTCTTGACTTTCATGCCCCTCCTCCCGTAATTCCTTCTGATATTGCGCCTGAGCAGCCTAAAAAAGATGTCAAGCAAGATATCCTCTCCTTATTTTCCAACACTGTCCCGGCTCATAATCCCAGCTCGTCTTCATGGAATGTGCCTTCTGAAAGACCGCAGCCTGCGCAGATAACGAGCATGATAGGCAGCACCGGTGTCGGTGCCTGGGGTGCTAGTTCCGGATGGTCTGCGCCCGCCCCTACCATTCCAGCACAACCTAATGTTTGGAATACGTCCACAAACAGTACAACTCAGCAGAATAACAATCTTCTCAATACCAGTAATGTGTGGGGTGGTACACTGACAACAACGTCTAATACTGGATATACAGCACAGAAGGATGACGCTTTCGGTGATATTTGGGGCTCCTTTAAATAAGATTCTTCGATTGATTTTTGCTAAATACGCTCGACATACAAATTCGTTCTTTTTTTCACTTGACCAAATTGAGGTCCTAGATTCAAGTCACAGTTTGAGAGTTATGTCTCATGAATAATTGAATATGTCATACCTTCTCAATCAGCCTTCTAGCGATTGGATGGAACGACATCTTCGCATCCAAAAACTTGTGTACTGCAAGATCTTGGTTGATCTTGAATACATCACGGAAAACTGGCCGGCAAAACTTCATGCGGCCTTTGATCACCCTCGTTTCATCTTCGCCAATGACCCAATTTACTGCATGAAGGGCAAAGTTTTTTGCGGCCGCAGAAGATGGATCTTTGAGAGCGAGACCATAAAAGCGAAGTCGAATCTCCGCATTGGAGGTCGTTGAAACTCGATATAATGTTGCTAGATGGAAGATCAGATCGGAAGGTAATGGAAGATAGGATTGGAGTTTCTCAAGGAATACGACTACGAGAGGGTTAGGATACGCATTATCATGAACAGTCTGACTTTCACCTACTGATTTGGTTGCCATCAAATTCATGAAGGTCATCCTCCTTGAAATCCAGTTGAGATGTGTCCAAGATCAATCGAGCTTCGTCCCAACGCTTGGCAAGAGCATAGGCATGGGTGGCAAGAGTTGTATCGAATTCCAATGCAACTGGCAACTCAGCTCCCTCGCCGAATAACCAGGCCTACCGATCAGATTGAGCAAGAAGTAGATTCGATGATACTTATTCTTGGGCGACATACATCCCAGTCGATACTGTCAAGGGCTTTGAGTTTTTCAGGTTCGCTCTCAAAGTAGCTGTAAAGATGCTTCTTCCAATCCTCAGTTCGGATGCTTTTACCACTGAACGTGGAGACATAGTCCCTGACATAAGGTAAAAAAATATCCAACCCTCCTAAAGTTCTCTCTAAAGATCCTGTCAGTCACCAGTGACTTCTAATTACACGTCCATTTTACCGATATAGAAGAGGAAATTGGCTCCCTTTTCATAGGGAACGCTACTGTATGCGTCGTCGGGATTTTCGCCTTTGTCAAAATTGATGACTAGTCTCCGATATTTCGGTCGATCTTCATACTCCTTGAAAGCCTCACTTAAAGCTTGATTTCCGATTAGATAAGAGAAGTCGCGATGCGCAGGAGAATGTAAGAATTGTTGGAGGACACGCTCCATATATGTTGTCCACCCCTCATTGAGCCAGAAATGAGATGCATTCGCATGACTAGAAAACATGGATTGAAATCAATCCCCAGGTAATCCTTACGCAAATAGACGAACGTAATGCTGTTTCCAAACCAGGAGTGAGTGAGCTCGTGAACCACAACATCGACCAAGGTACGATCGCCGGTCAGCAGGGCTAGAGAAACCCAGAAGCCATCATAAATTTAGGTAGATGAAAAGGAACAAGCTCACTGGGGGTAAGGAATGACAAACATGCGTTTTCCTAAGAGATCAGCATCACTGGTGATTCCACTATTTATATCTAATTGAGCATCACTGACCATGCCGCCATATGGAAAGGAAGGAGGCAAAACGAGCAGATCATATACACCGAACTGGTATGACGACACTATACTTTCTTCTTTGTCCAGGAACTTGGTTGTATCTTCACTGAACTCCCAATATGCAGCTTCAAGTAACTCAGGTTCAGTCCAAATGCCGCTTGTCCATTTCCTCCCGGGAAGTGGGGGGAAAGAACGAAAGTGTATGTTACCAGCAGCAATGGCAATTAGGTATGAGGCAATGGGGATAGGCTGGACTAATAATCAATACAAAAGATGAGCTCGGACCTTTCTTGACTCGTACCTGGTTGTAAAAATATGTCACTGCATCTTTGCCAATGACTTTTCCGTCGTGAGGGGGACCGTTTACAGGAGGTGAAACACGGATTGCGGACAGAAGCACAGGGAACATGGAGGTCACACTCGCCGTATAAGTCTGAAATATCGTCAGATCAGATAGGCTCTACCCTAAAATATGTGATCCACACAATTTTCACGGATGGTGTATCTGGAAGAGATACAATGTTGAGTTTGATGCGATTGAAATTAACATGTACTGGACTTACCTTGCAATGGGGCGAGGGCCCTTGCGTAGATTGGCTGACACTGACTAAAGAGATAGGGAAAGTTCTTGCCCTGAGTTTGTCTGGACTTGAAGCTCGATTAATGCTTCCCGGTCGAAGCCGATCATTATGCATACTCTTTTTCAAGCCATTGAAGTGCAATACTATCAGGCGATGTCTGATATTCCATTTCAACTTGAATCTTAGACCCGCTAGTCAATCCTGAAGGTAGAGAAATATGTAAAGCAGACCCCATAATTTCGTGCTTCGGTTTCAAGACAGACTACATGATGTGCAGAGGTCACGTTTAGTTACCGTAGGATTACCAAGGGACTGACCTGCATTTTCTTTCCATCGACAAAGATATTTTCTATCAACAAATCGTTCGTATCGAATCTGAATGATGTAGATCTGAGGGGAATCCAAGGACCGGATGTAAAATCAATACGAACACGACTTCATTGACGTTATCTTCCTTTATAATCAGACGGTGGGTTGCAACCCCTTGGATGATACGTCGACAAAAATCCAACGTCCATTTGAATTCGACGTGATCAGAAGTGACCATATTATAGTTCGACTGGCTTGTGGGGTCTGACATGTTCATGGTGAAAAGCTTCTGATACTGTGACTTACTATTGAGATCACCCCTTACGCAAACAAAAGTCCACAACCTCAGTGTGCCCTCAGTGTGTATAATAGAGATGAGTGCAACGTCCATGCTTGCGTTCTATGTCTCTATCTAAACCCTCATCTGCAAGTTTCGGTGAATCTTGTGGCTATCACATTTTCGCGATAGTACATTTAAAAAACAAAGCTTAGCTATTTATCAATACACAATAATAGTTTGCAGTGCCGTGTGCATTGTGTGCTGCTTATATAAGCGAGCTGAGTTCTGGGGGATCCACTAGGCTCACGAGTCCGTGTGATTATGTCAGGACAAGCTAAACTAAAAATGGCAGAAGCTATGACATAAGCCCAAAAATCCAGTGTAATAAATTACTGAATTAATATATATCAGAACCTCAGCCTGCAAAATCAGCTGCAATGCCAACTGCAATATCAAGTGCAGCAATGATTACATCATTTTATATTAGTCTAGTACCATCTGGATAGCATGCCCTAGAGGTTCCCATTCTGCTTTCTGCCTCGCTATCTCTCCAGTTCCATGCTTCCTTGCAGCTTCCACACCACATGTTGCATAGCTGTACCTTCCCCAGGAACCCCTGTCCCTGATTCTCCTCTGTCTTCATCCCCTTATAGTTGCATCCTTTACATTCCACAAATGTTACGACCTCTCTGGGTGTCGTCCATCCCTCCATATATATTGCCGCTCCTCTTGGGGGCAGCCCCCTTGCTCCACTGTGCTTCTTTACTTTCTCCCAAACCTCCCTTGGAGGTGCCGCCTCCTCCTTTTTACTCCTCTCCTTCTTCTTTGGACACTCCCACTTCTTGTGTCCCTCTTCTCCGCATTCAAAGCATCTTACTACGTCCTCTACCACTTCTTGCCTCCTTATCTCCCCATATTACACTAGCTCATACTAGATTACTTAAGCTTGGTCCTTGACTGCTTCAAAGTGACTAGGCTTTTGCTTTGTACTCAACCTTGGGTGTTTTACTTTTATTGTTCTAATTAGAGATAAATAGGTGTAGTAGTGTAGTAATGATAATGTACATTGCACATTTGCCATGGTCTATCCTTGTCATAGCTTTATCCAACACTTTGAGCCATTTATTATTATTTTTTGATCATCAATTATAAAGCCAACTATTCTAAATACAAATGAGCAGGAGGCAATTGGGAACATAGTGGCAGACCCTGTAGCATGTATTATAAGCATGCCTTCTAAGTACCAACTATGTAGTTAGTAACCTAGATAGCAAAGAGTAAGAAAACTACACTAAATGACAAACTCTTTATCTCCAAATATTTGCCTTCTAAAAACATTTATCTATCTAAAAACCTCCTCACTCTTTTTATTTGTGATATCCACCACCTTACTCTAGCCTTTAGCCCCTGTCATAGAACTTAATCATCATGGAACAATTCTATTGGGATCAAGTGATAGACACCAAGATAAGTGTTCTGGTCAAACTTCTTTTCAAGGATACCAGTGACTCCTCCAAGGTTATTCTACTCTGAGAGATATTGAAGTGAACCATTGTAGTTGTACCTTTGTAGTCATAGGGGACAGAGCTTGGTAACATTGCCATCCCAAAGTACTGCAACAGTCAGATGACTGCTGTGTCTATATATTGGATACTCTTTACTACTGTACCTCAGTTGTCAATCTACATTATTGACCACTAAGATAAGACATGTTCTGCTAGTTCTTTTTACATATCTAATGACAATATCTTAGACTTACTGTGTAAAAGATAGTTAGTCATCAATCTACATTGTTGACCACTGAGACTTATTGTGTAAAAGGTTATGGGCCCAAGTGCTCACTAAATTTACCAGAAACTTGATATTAAATACAGAAATGTCTTCAACCATATTTACCTTTTCCAAAACAGACAAATTTGATGGTACCAACTGGTTGTCATAATAAAGACTCATTTGCATAGTAGCCATGGTAAGAGGAATATTTGGTTACTTGGATGGCTCTATCACATATTCCTTTACTCCACCAACAACAGTACTTTTCCCTGCTGAAACATCTTAGGACTCTAATACCCCATCTCTCAATGAATGAAAAGCACATGATGTCTGGATACTGGGACTATTTATATTCAATATGAGGAACCCTGCTGGACTAGGAATTAACATTGATGGTACAGCTGTTGAGGCCTGGACTTTATACATTAACACCTACAAAAAGGCATCAAACATAGCACAGTTAAATGCAGAGCAGACTTTACAGAATATGACTTATTCAGATTGCATTGACTTCAATAACTTTATTATCAATATACATAACAAATAGTCAGATACCAGAGCTTTGGAATTGAAGATTAACAATGAGAACTTCAAAAACATAATCATAACTTCCTTACCTGAATCCTGGAACCCTATAGCCACACTACTCTATGATCCAAACATAACTTCAGCAGACGCAATATATCATAAACCTGCCTAGACCAAAAATAGTGTATCTAGAGGGATGGGAAGAACAAGAATCATTCTTGGACAGATTGGACAAAGCATGCTAAAAATATAACAAGAGATTAGATAAGATAAGATAAGGGATCACATGATAGGTTATATAATGGAATATTCTAGAAGGATCACAGGAAGTTATTTAAACATACACATAGACAAATAGAAATTGTATATAAGTAGGTAAAGCAATCTACAGAGAAACTCCATTGAGTTCTCTTTGTTCTCTCAAATGTTGAGTGTGATAAGTCAGTTGTCTCAACTAGCTTACCATTACACAATAGCTTGTTTCCAAATCTGGTACACCAAGATCAACAAAAATTGACCTACCAATATTGGCCAGAATGCAATGGCACTTCAAACAAGTACTTTTAAACAAAAGGTCCCAGCTTATTTGTATTAACCCAAATTGTTGATACTGAGGACATACTATTGAAATGTATTATTGACCAGGAGAAGGAAAAGAGGAACAATTTTCCTCTAGTTTTAGCAAAAAGAAAGGCCTAAGAGGAATAGCATTTAGCACAAGACAAGGAAGATTCAGGCCAGAAACTAAAGCTCATATTATAACCACTGATACTCCAGATAAAGGGAACAAGCAAGTTTTTGCATATATGTCAATGAATTGGAAGAACTTTATGGTATTAGCTACCCCAATATTCAGCACAAACATATTTTATGATAACCCAAACCCTCACAGATATAATGAAATGAAAATGCAAGGAAGTGCTTTGAAAGGGGTACAAGTAGCTAATATCTAGTCTGAAGAGAATCCCATTATGTTTTGTACATAGTCTGAGAATATACCAGACATTCTTATCTTTATCAACTTTGGAGCCATTGATCACTGTTTTTCAGACAGGTTATTGTTTGTATTCTATACTACTTTAAACAAACCATACTTTAGAATGTCAGCAGGGAAGAACTCAATATTTGATATCATAGAAAAGGGAAAGGTAGAGTTTGAAACCAGTGTTGATGGAAAAACTAGAAAAGTTTCCATTAATGACATTCTACATGCTCCCAACTTGAGATCCAACCTGATTTCTGTATCACAACTTGGCACAAAAGGTATAGATGTGTTCTTTAAAGGAGGTAACAAAGCTCTGGTATTGACATTTGAAGAAAAGATTATAATGACTGCAACAAAGTTTGGCCAATTATATGTAGTTGATGTAAACAGAACATTAACAGACATCTTTGTTACCTAATCTAAACAGTAGACTGTGAGCTTTGATACCTGGCATAGGTGATTAGGACATACAGACATAGAATCAATACACAACATGATATCTAAAAAACTAGTTGATGGACTCATGATTAAAGGAGAATTGTCTATGAATGGCCTTTGTAAGAATTGTATTTTTGGCAAGCATACAACTCAGCCATTCAATGAGACTAGATCACAAGAAACAGAGTTCCTTGAAAGGATCCACATTAACATTTGAAAACTATCACAAGTTCAATCAGCTGGGGGTTGTACCTACTTTATGCTGATCATGGATAGATTCTCATCCTACAGAACTGTTGTATTTCTTAGAACAAAGTCAGCAGATATAATGTTAAATATACTAAAGACCTACTATATTGAAGCAAAACAACAAACTAGCAAGAAGCTTAAGTGCATAAGGCTCGACATGGGTAGAGAATAGTGCAATATAGCATAAGAGAATTACTGAGTTGCACATGGCTTGATGTTTGAATTTACTATATCTTATGCCCATCAACAGAATGGTGCTACTGAACATAGCATACAAACAATTCTTAATGGAGTACAATGTGTTATGGCTTTTAAATATTGGGCTAATGCAGTTCAAACAATTGTCTATGTTTGAAACTTTATTTTCTTCTTATGATGACCAAAAAAAATTCTAGCAAAAGTTTGATTTGAAAAATAACAAGATATTTCTTATCTAAGGCCTTTTGAATCAACAGTATATGCACATATACCTCAGGACCTGAACTTACACAAACTCAGTGCAAGATTGGTTTGAGTGTCACTTTTGGGTTATTTTGGGTATGATGGGTATAAGCTACTAAATAAACCATCTGGTAAAAATATAGTAGGGTCAAAATGGGTATTTGTAGTAAAGTGGAATGAAAAGGGGGAGATTGAGAAAAGGAAAGCTAGGACAGTGGCAAAAGGTTATACTCAGATGATTAGAGAAGATTATGATGAAACTTATGCTTCAATGGCAAGACTTGAATCTGTTCACTTGGTATGTACAATAGAAGCCTCTTGACAGCTTCAATTATGGTAGGTCAACTTCATTCCAGCATTCCTCAATAGTGAAAATGTATTTGACATATACATAGAGTAGCCTAGAGGTTTTGAGGAAGGAGGAGAAGACTATGTCTGGAAATTAAAGAAAATATTATATAGTACTATGTAGAAAGTCCATGACTGGGCTAAGAATCTAGATAAAAATTTCCAAGGTCATGGCTACTATAAATCATGTACTGATCCTCAAATATGCTCTAAGGTGCTCAATAATAAACTCACTTTAACATCTACATGGACAGATAATATACTAGGTGCTTCATCTACTATCAAAAGTGAAAAACTAGCCAAATATGAACTCAGATTAAGCTACAAGATAAAGGATATGGGAAAGACAAAACTGATATTAGGAATGTGTATTACATAAAACAAAAATGGAGACATTACCTTAATCCAAAAGGCTTATAATGAATGCATACTTGAGCATTTCAAGATGAATTACTGTACACCAACCTCTACCCCACTATCTCCTGGGAGCTTGCTATTAATAGATGACTGCCCAACAATATCATAAGAAACTAGTGAAATAGCAAAAACCCCACACTATGAGGCATTAGGATCATTGATATGGCTGTAAGTAGTAACTCATCCTGATTTAACATATACTGTGAATATTCTGTCCCAATTTTCTCACAACTCTGGTAGATCCCATTGGAACACATTGAAGCATACACTCATATATGTAAAAAGAACTATTGATTACAGAATCACATATAGAAGAGGAGGAACATTGAACTCTATAGGCTATGTAGACTCAGACTATGCAGGCTGCAAAGACACAAGACATTTAACAAAGGGAAATGTCTTTATTGTTGCAAGTGAACCAGTATCTTAGGAGAGCAAGTGCCAAGAGATGATAGCACTATCTGCAGTGGAGTTAGAGTATATGGTCTTTACACATGTAATAGCTCAAGTATTATGAATAATGAAATTTTTCGCTGAGATCAGTCTACCCATAACCAATTCAATTACTATTTATGCAGACAATAACAGATCTATTTCAGACAGTACTAATAACAAGAACTATCATTAAACAAAGCACATTGATATAAAATTCCACTTTATAAAGGAACACACAAAGAAAAAAGAAATTATGTTTATATATATCCTATCTTCAGACAACCTTGCTAATTTATTCACAAAACCTCTTCCTTGTGAAATAATAAAGAGACTAGCCACAGAAATGGATCTCAATCCCAAAGTACAGGTTGTACTGGTCCAGAGGGAGTGTTGAAGTGGACCGTTGTGGTTGTACCTTTGCAGTCATAAGGGATAGAGCTTGGTGACATCACTATCCCAAAGTACCACAACAGTCAGATAACTGCTATGTCTATATATTGGATACTTTTTACTACTGCACCTTAGTCATTAATCTATATTGTTGACCACTAAGGTGAGACCTGCTCTTTACATATCTAATGACAATATCTTAGACTTACTATGTAAAAGGTAGTTAGTCATCAATCTACATTGTTGACCACTGAGACTTACTGTGTAAAAAGAGAGAGCTTGAAATGGTTCATCTTTATACCTACTATGCTCTAATATTCTTTTCATGATATCTGGATTTTGTAAAGGAACATATGTATTTGTGGTAAGCTATAGGGAGCTCTTCTATATAGGTGTTGTTCAGTGATAGAGTATTTGTAGGATTCTTTTTGAGGGTGGATTCCCTTCAGCCATTAGTTCAACTTCTAGATGGTGCCCTCTTCTAGCCCTCAGTAAAAAGTAGATGCAAAGAAAACATGCTGTTATTATATTTCCAGTGCATAAATGAATACACAAATATACCATTCCCAAGGGCAATGAGAAACAAAGATGAATGGATGACTTTATGACAATATTAGTGAGAGGTATTAGATAGAGTATGATCCCTAGGGTTATTTTACTCTAGAGGATGGTAGTAGTAAAAGAAATGAGCTTGATCATGAGCTGTTTATTTTACAGATGCCAGGCTGAGGTTGTAGTAAACATCCATTGAGATAGCTTATGTTCACACTCTAAGTCAGAGTTGACAAAGAGAACTTATTAAAGCTCTTACTAATTGGTTCAGCTACTTATACACGAATATGTGTTTACAAGTATTTGCCTGACTAATTTTATCCTATGCATCCCTTTTGAGTCTTGATGTCTCACACACATTCAATATTATATAAGAAAAGAAAAAGAAAAAGAAATAAAATAATCTACCATCACAGATTGTCTAGCTCGCTTGCTATTTTATAACACCACCCCTCTCTCAAGGGTTCTTATCCTGAGAATTTCTTTATAGTTCATTGTATGGATCCCTTAGATCACCCATATCTTGATTTTTATTTTTGAATCTCTCCAAATACTTCCTATCTTCTTCTATCTTTTGTCGATCTTCCTTGTTCTTTTCTTCATTCAATTATTTTATTCTTTCTTCTTTGTATCCTTCTTTTCCTTCTTCCATCTTCTTCAAGAACAGATTCCTATTGTATTTAGAGAACAGGTTTCTCTTCTAGCGTCTCTAGTTTTTCTCTATTTTTCTCTAGTACTCCAGTACTTCCAGTCATACTTCTTGTTTCCCCACCCATATAGCATTTTTACTATATACCTTCCCAGTAATTCTCTGCTAAATGTTTTCCTGTCTTCCTTGGCTTCCTGTTCTCTTACTTTTTCTTTTTTCTCTTTGCTGTATTCCCTTTTGAATTCTTTTACCAACTTTATTGCATTCTTTCTCTCTGCTTTCCCAAATGTCCTCTTTGGCTGTGCATCCTTTTTATTGCCCTAAGTACTTGTCTCTTCCTTGCACTTTCCTCTTGTTCATAATTTTCTTCACTTCCCATTCTTTTTCTCCTTCAATTACTACTGGTTGTGGTGTTTTCTTTCTTTGCCCCTCCATCTGTGACTTGTATTTTTATACTCTGCTGACGTTGACTACTGGATGTATCTTAACCATACTAGGCAGATCTAATTCTATTATGTTGCTAGAGATAATTGCCTTTACTTTGTAAGGTCCTATAAATCATTCAGTAAACTTTTCTGTTCGTTTTTCAGCCATTTGGTACTTTAAGTCTTTAGTACTAACTAGCACTAAGTTACCCACTCTATATTCTTCTACTTCTCCTCTTTCTCTGTCTGCATATTGCTTCATATCCTCCTGCACTTTCTGTAGTGCTGCCTTAGCTTCCTCCTGCATACTCCTTATTCTTTCTGCAAATCTCTCAGCTCCCTTATACTTCTTCTTCTTTCTCAATTCAAACCCCATCCTAGGATTTTGTCCTTGGTTTGCTTGAAAAGGTAACACCTTAGTTCCTGTATATACTTTATTGTTGTATGCAAACTCTGCTGTTCCTAACCATTCAGACCATTGCTCTTATCAATGATCAATGAACATGTGGAGATACTGTTCTGATTCCTGATTTATTCTTTCTGTCTGGCCATCTGTCTATAGGTGGGATATAGTAGATAATTTTGTCTCAATTCCTAATATATGGTTCAGCTCCCTCATGATACCTGCTGCAAACTGTGGTCCTCTATTAGAGATAATACTATCTGGTAGTCCATGCAGTTTCCAAATATTATTCCTAAATAGTTGTGCTAGGCCTTCTATGCTCGTTTTTTTTATAATAGGTATAAAGTATACCATCTTTGTGAACCTATCTACTACTACTAAGATCGAGTCATATCCTTGAGCTAAAGGCAACTTCATAATGAAGTCTGTACTAATGTGAGTCTATGCCTTCTCTGAAATCAAATTCAGCATAAGTTTTTCTGCTAGCAATTGTGTTCAATTTTTGTTATGTTGACAAGCATCACATCCTTCCACATATTGTTTCACTTCTCTAGTGACCCTTGGTCACCAGAAGTTTCTCGTCACTAACTCTGCCATCTTCTACTGTTCTCCATGTCCTTCTATAGGCATGTCATGATGTAGCCTGATCACTTCTGCTCTTAATTTCTCATCTTTAGGAACATACACTTTCTCTTTCTTCAACATCAGGCTATTCTCCTAGTGCCATTCCTCATCTCTTAACATCTTTATACCTACTCGCTTCATTTCTTTTACTGCTTTCACCACTTTATCATCTCTTGCTTCACATTTCCTTACTTTGTCCAGTTAGTCCACCCTTGTAAGGACTTCAGTTGTAGTTGGGTAACCTTAACCTCAATTCCACTCTTTATTAGAGTTGACAAAGAGAACTCATTAGAGTCCTTGCTAGTTTGTTGTACACTACTTATACATGTTCAACTATTTGTCCTTATTTACTGATCTGAATGTATTACCTAATCAAAGAAAAGAAAAAGAAAAAGAAAATAAATATTGACTTAGAGGGAATTGGGCGATTCATAACAACCCTTTCTATGATGACTTCCACTATTTTAATTCTTTTTGCTTCCAACCATTCTTTCTTTACCAGTATCTGCTCCTTGTTATCTTTCTCCACTCCAACCTCCCAATCTGGTCTCCTACTCAACCCATCTACCTTCCCCATTTTACTTTCCAGAATGTGTTTTAATATAAAGTCAGACCTGGATAAGTATAGAGCCTATTGCGCTTGTTGGCAATTCAACTTTTGGTTGCTCATAAAGTATTCTAAGTTTTTGTGGTCTGTCCATACTTTGAATTTACTTTTAGCTTCTTCCAGGAAATATCTTTAAGCTTTTAAGCATCATATCACAGCCAACATTTTTTTGTTGTGTATCTCATAATTTCTCTTCATTTTATTTAATGACTTAGAAATATATGCTACTGTTTTCCATTTACTGTCTTTGCATTTAATAAACAGTACTCCTATTGCAAAATTAGAGGTGTTGGCCTCTACTCTGAATTCCTTGTCTAAATCTAATGTAACTAGTAAGGGCCTACTTGTAAAGACCTGCTTCAGCTGTTCAAACACCTTCTGCTGTTCTGCTTCCCAATTTCACTTTTTCTTTCTTGTCAGATTATTCAAGGGTCAGGCCATCTTTGTGAAGTCTTTTACAAATTGCCTATAGTAATTTGCAAGCCCTAGAAACTTTCTAACATCTCTGACTGTTTTGGATATGGACCAGTTTCACACCCCTACCACTTTATCCTCCTCCATTTTTATCTTTCCCTGATCCATTATTACTCCTAAGAAATTCACCTTCTGCACTTTCCAAGCACATTTTTCTGGTTTCACATATAGGTCATTCTCTTTTAATCTCTTCAACACTTCTTTCATAATCTCGTTGTGTTCTTTCTCTGTTTCTGTTCCTATCAATATATCATCCACAAATGCCTCTACCTTTCCCTCATTAATTATATTGTCATAAATCTGCCCAGACCTAAAATTGTACAATTAGAGGGATGGAAAGAACAGGACCTATTTTTGGATAGATTAGACAAAGGGTTCTAAAAATAGAATGAAAGATTAGATAGAATAAGGATCACATGACCTGGTCATATAACAGGTCACATGATAGAACATTCTAAAAGGATTGCAAAAAGTTACTTAAGCATATATATAGACAAATAGAAATTGTGTATAAGTAGGTAAAGCAATTCACAGAGAGACTTTATCAAGTTCTCTTCATTCTCTCATAATATTGAGTATGATAAGGTGGTCGTCTCAACTAACTTATTATTATATTAGAACTCGATACTATATCTTCCATACTGCTCATCACGAGCCCTACACACCTTTTTTTCTTTACTCTAACCTTGTCCTCGGTATGCTGGTCATTGTGACCAATGACCACTATGACATAGCTGGGCCCTAGGCTTAAGGGGACTGACCAGGAAGTTTAGACCCTGGAGGTAGATAAGTTGGGATCAAGCTCAGATCCCATCTTGAGACCAGACCTAGCAACTGAGCGGGCTCTTTCAAATACTTGTTTTATTTCGCACTATCAACCTTGTGCTAGGAGCTCATTGTAGTTCCTATATGTAGAGAAGTGACAGTTGTCCCTTAAAGAGCTGTCTAGTTTAGAGGTTCGCATCTTTGTAGTAGTAGTATAACCCTATTACTAGGGCAGTAGTTGGTAGGGAAGTAGGTACCTAGCTAGAAGAAGACATGCTCCCCAGTAGGCATAAAAAATAAGTTTAGAAGAAGATAATCACTCCTTGTACAAGGAAACCACAACAGAAGAAGAAAATGCCTGGGACAATAATATGTCCCACCAACAATCATTCCGGAGCCAACAACCCCAGTAACAATAGTAACAACCACAACAAGAAGAGGCTAGTCTGACAATGGACCAAATTTTTCAATATCTCACCTAATACATGATGGTAATTGAACAGCTCCTATCGAGGGGACAAACCCAAGGGGAAACAGCAAAACCTTTATTGTTTGATAGAGAGAGAGAGGAGGTGATAGGCTTCATCAATGCCTGTCATCTATATATCAGTATAAAAATAAAAGGGAGTGGAGAGGAAGAGAAGATATTGTGGGTGTTAATATATGTGCAGGGAGAAGTAACAGAAGTGTAGAAGGAAAACATGTTGGAGGAAAGGAGATAGGGAATGTCACTGTTCGAAATAGTGGAAGAGCTCTTTACAAAGATAAAGGAGGAATTCAGAGAGTTTGATGAAGAGTTGAGAAAGGTGAATGAGTTAAGGCTGTTAGAGCAAGGAGGACGGATGTGCAATGAGTATGTCCAGGTTTTCAAGAAGGTGTCTAGAGAGAGTGAAGGAAGACCTCTTATAGAGGAATTCAAAAGGGAATTGAATGGGAACATAAGGAGGAGACTGGTAGAGGTAGAATTGCCCCCAACCATGATTAAAAAATAGTGGAAGAGGTTGGTAAGGTTAGACAGGAATCTGAGACAGAATAAGGTAGAAGAAAAGGTGTTGGAGAGAAAAGGAGTGGCGTAGGTGGCCAGGCCACCAGAAGTGCAGCTGTTCAGAGGGGCTAAGCCTTTCTGGAGCAATAGACATCAAAAGGATTTTTGTGGAGCACCAAGGGGAAGATTTGATGGAGATTTGAGGAGGAGAGAAGGAGAGGGACAAGGGGCCCAAGACCCCAATGCAATGGATGTGAACAGAGAAGAAAGATGGAAAGGAGATTGGAGGTGTTTCAACTGTGGAATGTTCAGACATATGGCCCGACACTATAGAAATCCAAGGGAGGTAAAAGAAGGGACACAGAAGGCATCAAAAGATCAGGGAGACCAGTAAGCCCTCAGCTGGCCTTCCACAATAAATACAGTGTACTATACAGACAGAATAAAATGGACTCTGACCACTACACTGAGAGGGAAGTGAGACAGACACTTAAACCATTGAGAGAAGTCTGGCTCAGTGTCAGACTAGAGAGTGTAGATACCCATAAAAGGGTATCAGTAAGAGCACTGTTAGACAACAGAGTAATAGGCTTGTTCATGAGCAAGAAACTGGTAGAGAAACAGGACTTCAAACTAGAAAAATTGGTAAAGCCAATAAAAGTGAGAAACATGGATGGAAGCGACAATAAGGGAGGGTCAATAATCCATAAAGTGGAAGTTAACATGTATTACAAGGAACATGTAGAACATGTGAGGATAGATGTATGCAAACTGGGGAAAATGGAAGTAATCCTATGAATGCCGTGGCTCGTAGCACATAACCCAGAGATAAACTAGGAGACAGGGAAAGTGAGGATGACCAGGTGTCCACCCCTATATGGGCAAACATCTGAGAAGAAAGTAATGAAAAGGAGACAGCCTACAAAGAAAGATGAAAGTGACCTAAGATAGACTATGGAAGAAAGGAAAAGAAGGGAAGAAATTGCAGATAATCATAGAAAGGTGAAAGAACTAGTGCCCCAATGTTTCCACAAATGAAAAAAAGTGTTTGGGAAAGTAAAATCCAAGTAGATGATAACTAGAAAACCCTGGGACCATATTATTGATCTAAAAGAGGACTTTGTACCAAGGAAGGGATGAATCTACCCCCTATCCAGAACTGAAAAGGAGAAAGTATAGATGTTCGTGGAAAGTCAATTAAAAAATGGATACATTAGACCTTTGAAATCTTCACAGACCTCACTAGTACTATTCATATCAAAAAAGGATGGGAAGAGGAGGATAGTGCAGGACTACTGATACGTAAATAAAGGAACGATCAAAAACAGCTACTCTCTATCTCTAATATCAGAACTGATAGATAGTATAGGAACCAAGAGGGTATTCACAAAGATGGATCTGCAATAGGACTATAACAACGTCTGAATCAAGGAAGGAGACAAATAGAAGGCAGTGTTCACAATGCATTTGGGATTGTTCGAGCCAACAGTAATATACTTTGGGCTCATGAACTTACCAGCCATCTTTCAAGCCATGATGAATGACCTTTTTAGGGATATGATTAATAAAGAGGATGTGGTTACCTTCATTGACAATATATTAGTGGCAATAGAAATGGAGAAGGAACACGATGAAATAGTGGAGGAAGTACTAAGATGATTAGAGGAAAATGACCTCTATATAAAACCAGAAAAGTGTATATGGAAGGTTAGGGAGATAGGGTTTCTAGGAGTAATAATAGGACCAGATGGCTTCTAAATGAAGAAGGAAAAAGTAAAAGGAGTCACAAACTGGCCAATGCCCCAGTGTGTTAAGAATATACAGAAGTTTTTAGGACTAACTAACTATTACTGGCAATTTGTTAAGGACTTTGCCAAAATTGCCAAACCACTACATCAGTTGATCAGAAAAGATGAGAAGTGGAAGTGGGGAAAAGAGCAGGAAGAAGTGTTTACCAAGTTAAAAGAAATTTTCATGACAGAACTGACAAACAATAATCACTCAGATGTTGTGACAATGCGTAGACAGCTCTATTTACCTGACAAACAATAATTACTGGTGCGTACCATGAGTATACTACTTGGGAATGTTGAATAGAACATACCTCAGACATTGTGGCAATGCATAAACAGCTGAAATAGAATGTAGGAGGAATTCTGATATATATATATATTCCCCTCCATATCTCAGGTAATTGGTTAGGTACTTTGGGTACTTTAGAATGCTCAATGGAATGGAAGTAAGAATGATGACATCAAGAATAGTAGTGGAGATGTAGAATGAACATGTCAGTTCATATCAATAAGAACCAGTGCTGGTGGCATCAGATCTAGACAAGGAAATGAGAGTCAAGGCAGACGCATCAGACTATGCAATAAGAGGGGTGTTATTAGTAAAGGGAGAAAACAAAAGGTGGAGGCCGGTGGCCTTCATCTCCAAATTGTTAAATGATACAGAAAGAAACTACAAGATTTATGATAAAAAGATATTGGCAGTAATTAAATGTTTGGAGGCATAAAGGCACTTCTTGAAAGGGGCAAGGACCAAGTTCAAGATCTGAACAAATCACAAGAACTTGGAATATTTCATAATGAACCAGAAGCTAAATAGACAACAAGCAAGATAGGTATTGTTTCTATTAAGATTTGACTTTACATTAAAGCATGTCCCAGGAACCAAAATGGGAAAGGCAGATAGACTTAGTAGGAGACCAGATTGGAGGAAGGAAGTAGAAAAGGACAACAAAGACAAAACACTGGTAAAGGTGGAATGATTAAGAAAGGAAAGAGTAGAGGAAGTACTGATCAAAGGGGTAGACCTACTGGAAAAAGTAAGGAAGCCGAAGGCAAAAGATGATGAGGTTATCAAGGCAGTAGAGGAGATGAAGTGGGCAAGGGTTAAGATGCTAAGAGACAAGGAGTGAAAGAAGGAAGATGGACTTATACTAAAAGAAGAAAAGGTATACATACTGAAGGATGAGGAACTAAGGGCAGAAATAATCCAGTTACACCACAATACACTAGTAGGAGGACATGGGGGACAGTGGAAAACAGTGGAACTGGTCACACAAAACTTCTGGTGGCTAGGAGTAATGAAGGAGATGAAAAGATACATAGAGGGATGTGACTTGTGCCAACAAAACAAGAACAGGGCAGTAACGCCTGCAGGGAAACTAATGCCAAATGAAGCCCCTAAAAAGCCTTGGACACACATAACAGCAGACTTTATTACCAAGCTACCACTAGCCCAAGGATATAATGCAATATTGGTGGTGTGTGACCAGTTAACAAAAATAGCACACTTCATACCAACAATGAAAAAAATGTTAGCAGAAGGACTCGCAAGACTGTTCCAGGATCATATATGAAAATTACATGGATTGCCAGAAAGTATTATCTTAGACAAAAGGGCTCAGTTTGCAGCAAACCTAATAAAGGAACTGAACCAGATATTGGAAATTGAGACAAAATTATTCATAGCCTTTCACCCACAAATGGATGGATAGACTGAACGAGTCAACCAGGAATTAGAACAATACCTGAGAATGTTCATCAATCACCAACAAGAGCAGTGGTCAGAATGGCTGGGTACAATAGAATTCGCCTATAACAACAAGGTGAATATCTCAACAAAAGTATCACCTTTTAGAGCAAATAACGAAAGAGACCCGAGGATGGGATTCGAGATGAGAAAAAAGGGAAAGATGGAAGGAGTGAAAGAATTTGTAGAGAGGATGAAGAAGATACAGAAAAAAGCCCAAGCAGCACTGAAGAAAGCACAGAAAGAGATAAAAAGACAAGCAGATAAAAGAAAGGGAGAAACAGAGGAATATTGAGAAGGGAACTTAGTATTGCTGAGTACCAAGGACTTAAAATGGCAGATGAAAGGAAGGCAAATGGAAAAGTTGATAGAGAGATTCATGGAACCCTATAGAGTAAAAAGGGTCATATCAACCAATGCAGTGAAATTAGAGTTACCAAAGACAGTCAAAATCTACCCTATAGTAAACATGAGCAGGATCAGAAGATATAGGGAACAAGTCCTAGGACAGAAAAAACAACCGGCCCTTCTAGTAATAATAGAAAGAGAGGAGGAATACAAAGTAGAAAAGATAATAAACAAGAGAAAGTGATATGGTAAATAGAAATATCTAGTGAGATAGAAGGGATATACAGCTGAAGAAGACTCATGGAAGAGGGAGGCAAACCTGAAAAATGCAAAGGAAGCAGTAAAAGAGTACAAGAAGGAATACAGTAGAGAAGGTAGAAAAATGGAAGAAGAATGTGAAAAAATGCCAGAAAAGTTCATGGCAAAATTACTATATAGATAGGATGATGGAAAGTTCAACCGAAAATATTTGAAGAAGTTGAAAAGGAATTGGAGAAGATAGAAAGGAGTGAAGTTCTTCTAAAGGAAGAACCTTAAAAAGAGTGGTAATGTCATAAATCTGCCTAGATCTAAAATTATACAATTAGAGAAATGGGAAGAATGGGACCTATTTTTGGATGGATTAGACAAAGGTTTCTAAAAATAGAATGAGAGATTAGATAAAATAAGGATCACATGACCTGGTCACATAACAGGTCATATGATGGAACATTCTGAAAGGATCGCAGGAAGTTACTTAAGCATACACATAAACAAATAGAAATTGTATATAAGTAGGTAGAGCAATCCATAGAGAGACTCCATTGAGTTTTCTTTGTTCTCTCATAACATTGAGTGTGATAAAACGGTTGTCTCAACTAACTTGTTATTACACATGTCTTTCAAAATTTCATTCATTATGCCTTAGAATGTAGCAGGTGAATTTGTCATTTCAAAAAACATCACCACTGGCTCATACGACCCCACGTGAGTAGTAAAGGCCATCTTTCACTCATTCCCTTTCTTTATTCTTACATTGTTATAACCCCATCAGAGATCCATTTTAATAAATACTCTCTTATTACCTATAGAATCTACTAAATCTGTAATAAGCGGTAACAGATAGTTGTTTTTGATCGTCTGCTTATTGAGTCTTCTATAGTCTATAACCATACACTTTCCTCCATCCTTCTTGCCTACAAAGAATACTGGTGAAGTTTGGGATGACTTAAAAGGTTTAATGTACCCCTTCTTTAAATACTTGTCAATGAACTTCTGTACCTCCTTCTTTTTATTTCTGGAAAGAGGATAAACTCTCACTTTGCTTGCTTTGAAGTCATCTCTGAGATTGATTGCATGATCTCATACCTTTCTAACCAGCATTCTTTTGGATTCTACCTTTCCAAATACTTTCAACCACTTATGGAACCTCTTAGGTACCATTTTCCCCACTTTTCTATGGTCTGCTTCCATCTTTTCCTCTCTTCCCCAATCCTCTTTCTTATCCACTGCCCATCTAATGATTTTCTTCTCATCTTTTCTTATCTCTTTCTTCCTCTTTATTTTCACTGTTTTTCCACATAATGGTAGACATCTTGTCATTCTAACTTCTCCCTTTTCCCAATCTATTTCTGGATTATGGGCCACCAACCATGGCATACCCAAGATGACATCTGTCTTCCCTAACTTGCATACATCCATTCAAACTCTCTCTACATATTCCTTGTAGAATATGTTCACTTCTACCTTATGAGTAATTGCATCTCCACTGTTACCAGTGCCATCTACATTTCTCACTTGTATTGGCTGATTCAACTTGATCAATCTATATCCTTCCTTTTGAGCTAAACTCCTGCTCATAAACATCCCTGTTGCTCTACTGTCAAGCAATGCCTTCACTGTTCTTTCTTCATGTGTATCTATCCTCTTGATACCCATACTTATCTATACTTCTCTTAGAGGCTTAAATGTTTGCCTCACTTCTCTCACTTCTCCTTTCTACACTGCCTTCTGATTGACAGTTCCTGCCACTCTCATCAGATCAGTGATTCTAGCCCTCCCCTTCTGGGCCCTAGGTACTGATCATTCCAACTTTCCACCCCAATTCCACCACAGTACTTTTTTTCCTGTTCTATAAGGTGGACAGAAAGTTTCTCCCTTCTCAGTTCTCTCTACCTTCCCTCCCACTACTGTGTCTTTGCCTCCACACATACTACACTTCACTCTTTCTACTCTTCCACTTGCTGCTTCCTCTTCCCTCCAGTTCCATGCTTCTTTGCAACATTCACACCATATGTTGCACAACTGCTCTTTGTTCAGGAAACCTTATCCTTGGTTCTCCTGGGTTTTCGTCCCCTTGTTATTATATCACTGGCACTCCACAAAGGTTACCACCTCCCATTTCATTGTCCACCCTTTCATGCTCATTTTTGCTCCCCTTAAAGAAAGCCCCTTTACCCCACTATGTTCCTTCACTTTTCTCCACATGTTTTGCAATGGTGCCACTTTCTCTTTTCTCTTTCTTTCTCTACTTCTTGGACACTCCCATTTCTTGTGCTCTTTTTCCCCACATTTGAAGCATTGTGGCCTTTCCTCTACGACCTCCTGCTTTCTTACCTCCCTCACTCCATACTGTATCATGTGGCTCTCCAACACTTCAAATTTATTGCCCACTACTGTCTTCTTCTTCTGCTCTTCTCCACTTTTATACTTCTGGGCGAGATGCCCAAACCTCCTACATTGCCTGCACACTCTCTCCTCTCTTCCTTCTAACTCTGTCCTTAGTTTGGCCAGGGCTCGCCTTTGGTTGAGTATGTTGCTTGTGAGATTGTTGTATTATTCCAGAGACATAGCATTATGTTCTGGATAGTGTTTGTTGTTTTGTAAAAAAAAAAATGTATTTCTTGAGGGTGTGTCATCTTCTTCTTAGGGCTCAAAGTACATCTGCTAGGGCACACAGGTCTTCTCCCAGCCAGGTGCCTACTGCCCTACTAACTACTGCCCTAATAATACTTTGGCTATCACTCCAAGGAGGAGATCCCTACTCTAATCACCTTCTTAAGGATGCAGCAATATTCCTCTGCATAGACTGATCATAATGGACCAGTAGCACAAAGTATATAGAATGAAGAAGTGTACAAGTAGACTACAGAGCACCACTTAGTTGCAAGGTCAGGTCTCAGACATAATACTTGAGCTTGGTACTGTGCTTCCACCATTAGTCCCTGACTGACTAACAAGTCCCCTTAAGCTTGGGGCCCAGCTATGTCATAGTGGTCGTCAATTGCAATGATCAACATACTGAGGAGTATATCCCTTATACTACAATTACTAGTTCGAGTTTAGCCTGTCTGATATAATCACATAGACCCGTGGGCCCCTAGTTCCGGACAGCTACATACAAATATTCAGAAGTATGAATATGGTTTACAGTAGAACATGACATGAAGGTGGGTATAACTATACGTGCCGTCGTTGTCGTCTTTGTGAACCATGACATATCGAAACTGACTGTTACATAAAACAATATCAAAATAATCCTCGGTCTTGTACAACCCCATACAATGTCTCCAAAAAATGGTTCGTTGGATTTGATTCATTCTTTTTGCAAAACTGGTGTGTCGACAGCACTACACAAAAACTAGATTAGACTCAGAATGGATTAAGAATGGATCAAGGATATACGGCAATTCATCCTCGCTTTCAGTATGGTCTTTGACACGCCAGAAAATCATCGGAAGTGCGAACAGAAGTCCAACGACGAGCAGAACCCAGGTAGACAGGAAGATGTTCATGAACCTGATACCCTTCAGCTCAATCTCAAAGGATCAGAGAAAGTGGACTAACGGGAGTTTTACGGCATCCGCACGCCACATTCCTGCAGCTCCAGCCGATTGAAGAGACTTGTCTGGGCATAATTAGCTCAAGTGGCTCAAGAATATGCACAGCTCGACTCACAAAAACCGCTATAGTATGCAAGCTTTGCGGGGTCATTCGACATGGCACCCATGATCCAGTATGAGGTGGTCTGCCAAACTGCATCGAGAATACCACACAAGATGTAGAGAAACACCCGCCCAACATACTGCCGTTCGTATATATCTATCCTATGTGGATCTTGTGACAATGTTTCACGAGTGAATCGCCTGCGGTAAGGTCAGCTACCAAATTGGTTGGTTCTCAGAAAAAAGCACCGACCTTTGATAGAAATATGCCCAGATGTGGACAATCCAGACCAAAATGAACAAGATAGTCCAGCCAGTGAATGCACGCACCCTCCTGCGGACGCGCTTCATATCGAGGATGTATCCGATGGATAAGGACCCCACAATCTGGGAAATCCAGTAAAGGAAACTATTCAGAGAACGGGCCCGAATGTTGAAGATAGCACCGTTGAAATCATTAAATTCTGAAATGGGTGTGAGATCCATGATACATATGTGATGAACATACGCACGCCAAGTGTAGAACCAATTAGATGCTAAAAACATGGGGAAAAGCATTATAATCAGAGGATCTGTCTTGAGAGCGACTACAAGTCCAATAAACTCGGTCTTCCAAGATGGATGACGAGGTGGGGAGATTTTGGTTCCATCCGTTCGAATCATGTTTGAGGGGTTGACCATAATCAAGGGAATAAAAACTCCAATAATTGTCAAGACCAGGAATCCAATCTGCTACGATGTCAGCTCAGCTTGTAAATCAAGAGAAAGTTCACTACATAGGTTCCATTACCGACTTATGGGGTGGTATCAGAAATCAGAAAATGCCTTCTCTGCCTTCTGAAGATGTTAATCTCACCTGAATTGGCCTATAGATGGTTACTACAAGGGACACATAATACACCAACATAAGTAAAACATACCGTAGAGTTGAAATTAGTGCCTACAGCCACAGAGGCCCCAACAACTGCACCCAAATTGAAGATTGACCAGAAAATACTGATGAAGCGACCTTTCTGGTTCTCTGTTGGGTAGGCCAACATGAGAGAACCTTGGGCAGTCCAGAGCAAGCCGGCGCAGATTCCAAGGATAGCTCCCGCAGCGATCACGAAACCACCAGCATTGGGGTGGATATTCATAGCACTAACGGACATCAACGACGATACCAAGTAGGAAAGAAGTCGTGATACATACAGATAAGAACCAATATACAAAGCATAACCAGTGCTTCCGAGCAAAAGAGTCAGTCGAGAACCAAGGACGTTATTGATAGATCTAGCGAAAAAAAAAACCGAATGATTTGGCTTGACTGACAATGACGAGACCTGGAACTTGCCCAGCAAAAAATGCGAAGAATGCGAATGTAGCATAGAGAGCGGCGTTCGCATTAGCACTGGTAGTCGAGTCAACTTGTCCACCTGCACCCAGGCCGTTTAGGGCATTGAAGAGACCTAGCGTGACGGTTGATAATTTTCATCAATCATCTTGAGAATGTCATGACCGTACCCGGGCACATGAAACAAACAAAACCAAGTAATGTCACCTTTTGAAACTGTAAATGCTTGAAGGGAAAACGAATGGGAGACTACGTGCCTGGGTGATTGGGTTTGCATACAGTCCTCTCAGACCATTGGGGCGCTCATACAGTCGAGACTGTCTGTCGCTAGTATCAGAACCATCGCCTTTTTCCTTGTCAATCATGTTGATTATAGTAGGCGGATGAATGTGGCCGGGGTCAGGGGTAGGGCTTGGCACAAGCGCGTAGGCTTCTATTTAAGTGAATCCAGAGGCTATATCCATTTGGTGACAGGACCTGGTTTGAGACCACGCGACATGGGTCACAAGTAGTTTGGAATGGAGACGCCGTGAATTGACTGGTACTTTTAGCTTCATTCCATGTGATATGTTGAGAGTACGGGCGGTCGAAATAATGCAACGTATTTTCCTGGAAATAGCCAAAATTGTTGCTCTTCGTACTGTGAACAATAAGAGACTTCATCTCGGGATCTCTCCGACATGATAACCTGGTTCATGTCTTCAATGTCTTCCTTCATCGCTCAGACACGGTATTTGGGATATGCCTCGTTCTTTACCTATATCAGGCATTGTCTTTTTGGAAAACAACTCTTGATCATACTTATTATAGGCTTGTCGGATGAGCTCCGGCTGAACTTACTGGCCCATCGACAGACATCAACAGTGCTGACGCGAGGTGACGCCGCCTATCCAGGAAAGTCATTCTGAAGATGAACCATCCAAAGTCTTGCTATTATTCTACATGCAAGCCTTTAGATCCTACTCCGCTGGTACAAGAAATCACAAGAACTATCATCAAGGGGAGATAAGGATGTTTTCCTCATATTGATTGTTTCGAGATGCAGCTCTGCACCGTCAAGCTCAGCTCCTCCCCCACCAGGCACCCAAAAGGCTGCTGATTCCACTACGGATTGGAGCCTGGGATTCAGCAACTGCCGGTAGCACCTCCTCAACATTCACCTTCGATACGTGCTGTTTCTTAGGCTCTTTACCGCTCTCCGCCTTGATAGCGGCAGTTTGAGAGACAGAGGTCTTTGCAGAAACCTGTGCTTGGACTGCAGAAGCAGCAGCAGCCTGCGCATCAACACAGGGCATCTCTTTCCCAGCCCTCTTCAATAACTGGTCCATATCGAGCGGCACATAATTCAGCGCGATATTGAAAAATGTGGGCTTCTCATGATCTCTTGGATCCCGGGTGACTGAGCCGCCATTATACGAGAACCAATCCAGTTTGTACTGAAGGGAAGTATGCATGAGTTGATCTTCGAGGGATCTGATAGAAGAGGGAGGGAGAGGGAAGAAAAAGTCAGCTGAACATGCTGGGTTGTCCTGTGAAGGTGCAGAAGAGAGAAGAGAGAGCATGGTAGAAGTTTCACGAAGATGGATTGAGGCATGTTGAAGAAGTATTAGCGCTTCAGCATATTTTTTGAGGGGAGTGTAGCAGTAGGCAAGAAAAAGACACCTGTATTAGACAGTGATCAGGATATATCAGGCTCGGGAAAGTAATATCGGGAACCTGCGAGCTCTAGTAAAGGTCAGTCTGGCTTCGACAGCCGAAGCCAGGTCTGGACTTTCATCAACAATACTGAGAGTGCGCATATGATCCAAACTTTGAACGACAGTTTCAAGAAGTTTCACAACGGCAGGATACAGGCGATCGTCGACTTGTTCTACTTTTGCTGCGTGTTTGGGTATGTCTTTGAAATTGTTTTGAGGTGCAAGAAGTACTGATATGAGGAGCAGATCACGCTGGATACGGTGAGAGAGGAGCTGATAAACAATATAGGCATGTACGAAATGGATGTCACGACCTCCACATAGTCCAACAGAAGAAGATACACCGCTCAGCTAACAGTATATGAGCATACAATGGCGACTGGAGGAAGGACATTGACTCACTTGCTGTGCCTCTACCAACTTCCTAGAGACGTCCTCTGCATCACTCAAAGCAGACAGGATAGCATCATAAACTGCTACTCCCTTCTTCGATTGTTTCCCTCGAATGATTTTTTGACCAACAGAATCACTTGCGTTCTGATTGAGTTTGTCTTCAGCCTCTTGTACCTTTAGGAGGACATCAACAAGCTCGGGATTCCTGATAGGAACTGGCTGGTCCTCCCAGAGCAATTCTCGAAGTTTCTGCCGCTGACCGTCCTTTGTGTAGGCACATTCCTCCAATTCAAGCTTGTGTACGATAGCATCGCAATCTTCCACGATCAAACTACGAAACTTGGGAGCCAGTTCAGCGACGATACCATCAACATCGTATGCCTTGGATCGGCCAAGTTCATGTGCACAGTAACGGATTTCAGGACCTATCTCATCTGAAAATAGGATGGCGAGAGCTTGATCCCTGCTAGTTTTGGCAGAAGTAGCCAGATCATCCAATAGAGAGCGGGCAACACTGAGTTGGAGGACAGCATCCTCAAATTCTTCTCTGTAGCGAAGGAATCGACCGTTGATGATAACAGTATAGATGACCGCTTGAAGGAGAGAACCTGAAGATATGCGAGAGTCTTCGTAAAGCAATCGGCAGTGGGATAAAAGCTTGGTGGACCAATGTACGGCACGACGGAAGCGACCAGTGGCGGAGTGACGAAGAGTCTTCGCATTTCCTTTGTTGACCGGCAACAATGACTGATTTAGCAGATCTTGAGAGTGCGACCAAGCACGTTCGGTCTCGAAGAGAAGCAATTCAAGACTATTATTTGTTTAGTAGATAAATCAAATCGAACAGATGTATGGCTCATGCTCACTGTCCCTCCTTTATGATTTCTGAGGTGATAGGTGGCAGTTTCTTAAATTCCCGTGTCTTTCCATGTGTCATTTCAAGAGTGGAACGAAGTCGGTGGGTGCGATTGGTACAGTGTTTTCTGCGCAAGGATGAGCTCAACACATTGAGACAATCGTAGAGATGTGTACCTGTATCTTGCATAGTCATTGTAGCGCAAGCCATACGCCTTCCGCTGCTGGTTCACGATCTGCAGGGCTTATGAGAGTAAGAGTAAGGATAGGATGTTAGAAAATGAAATTACCGAAGAACTGGACAGCGGCCATGATGGTGAGAAGAAAGCCAGATTTGATTTCTGCCCACCATGTCTTCTGCCTTGCCCTCTTCAGGGTACCAATCCACTCCCAGGTAGACTTTTTCCTGAATGTCATTTACTCTTTTGTCCTGATTTTCTTCCAGGTGGCAAGGGCAGTGTAGATCAGACATTGTTAACCTATTAGCTGCTCACAAATTTATCAGGAAAAAAATTACATCCTGCTCTCTAGCCATAAAACAGTGTTGCCCATCATGGATTCCCCATTCACCATTTACAAATGTTAGGAGCTAACACTTGACATACTCAATCTACCAAACCCATGCACAAAGCTTATGGTCAGAAATTCAGCAAAGACACTGTCACAATTTTTGAACCCTGTGCTATGAGTCCAAGTATGTATTTACCAGGTCGAAGCTAAGGAAATGATATGGCTACAGGATGGGTTATATACCTAGAACTACAGGAGTCATGACATCTTCCCCCTCTTTTTTTTTTTTTTTTTTTATTATTATTTTTTTTAAAAAAGAATTTATAACTTGAAATAACCGGGTCTTATTTTCTTCCCCCCCTTTTTTTTTTTTTTTTTTTTAATCATCAATTTATTACACAGAGCATGTAGGCAGGCCGTGACAGACACACTGTATCTACTTAGATACCCTAACAGAAAGAAAAAGGAGAAATTCAAACACATTTGGGTGATATGATGGTACCTTTACAGATATCTAAGCCTTTTATCAACTGTTGTCAAAACAGAATGACGTTGGGTTTCCAACAATGAATTCTACAAAGCTAGAGATGCATATGTCCCTTGGGTGGAGTGATGAATCATATCGCTTGCATTGCATGAATATGTGCTCTCATGTTTCAATATCCACTTCACCACATGGGCAGTAGATCATTGTGTTGGGAAAGAACTATCAATAGGGAGTGCCGCATCAGTCATGACAACCTGAAAGGTTGCCCGATCACTATATCATTTCTCTTTCCATTTACTCTTATGCCTATTTAGATACCTCTTGCCTGTAGAGGTACTCATTTTCTATATCTTAAAATCCCTTTACTATATAAGACCACCTCATTCGTCCACCTTGTAGTGACATCTGAGGTAGATACAACTAAATCTTGGTCCTGCCAACTCATACTTATTTATATGTAGTTTACATTAACTTACTATAGGTAAATGAATAGAATTTGTTCACCTTGCAGTGACATCTGAGTTGACATTGACTTACTATAGGTTATGGGCCCCGTGCTCTAAGATTTTTAACCAATAAACATCCAGACCACATACATTACCAACTTAACATGTCTTCTACTGGAGGAAGCTCACCACCTATCTTTCCAGACAATGAGAAATTTGATGGGACAAACTGGATAACCTGGAGAGAGAACATCACTATTGCTATGCAAATAAGAGGAGCCTATAGTTACCTGATTGGCATAATCAAATGACCTGTCCCCATCACCACAGCTTTCACCACATCTACTGTTACTAACACCAAATTCACTTTACCTCAAACTGTGACATCTACCCCTGCAGCAACTATATCAGCCCCAAATGAAATCAAAACTAAATAGCAATCACTTACCCCATCGGAAGAAGAATGAGACTCTCATGATAATTGGATTAGAGGACTTCTGTTATATAATATGAAGAACCCCATAGGCCTTGGAATAAAGACTAGGAGAACCATAGCAGATGCATGGACATCTTATGTCGAAAGATATGAGGTAGCCACCAAAATGGCTAGGTTAGCTGCTGAACAGGATCTGAAAAACTCCAAGTACTCTGATGGTGAAAACTTTCCTATCTTTATCACTATCATGAGAAACAAATAGGCTAAAGCCAACTCACTGGGATCATCAATTGACAACAACGACTTCAAATCTATCTTATTAACTTCACTACCCTCTTTATGGACACCTATTATTACTGTTTGCCTCAAAGATGGTACTTCAACTGAAACCATCTCTCTACTCAAAACATAGTTGCTCCACTTCAGTCAGAATAAATTCTCCAACCCAGTCACTGCACTTCAAGTCTCTAAACCTCCTCAAAGAGATCGAGATCAACTCCTGTATGTAAACCCCAACTGCAACCACCAAGGCCATACAATCAAAATATACTATTGACTAGGTGGTAGGAAGGAGGGGCAATTCCCTTCTGGATTTGGAAAATGTGGTGGTGCCAGAGGAACTGCATTAAATACTCGTAGGGAAGATTTTCATCCACAAGCATCATCTGCAAATATAGCGACTGCCCCTATTAATGATGAAGAACCAGTCTTTGCATGTGTAACCTTCATTAGCCATAATCATGAGGTACTGACCTCCCTACCCCCTCACACCACTCACCTTTCTAATGACACTTCAATCTCCAGTGATAATAATACAATAGATCGTGCACATGGATTATCAGAAGTGTATATAGGGAAGAGGTGAACTGGGAAGATATTATCATCTAGCATACAGATACAGACTATCCATTAGATAGACTCACCTTAATTGACTCGGATATCAGTGACCACTGTTTTGCAGATAAGTCTTTCTTCACAACATATAAGGCACTGGAACAACCATCAGTTGGATTATTGGCCAACAAAGGAGCAATATTTTCTATTATAGGAAAGGGGAACATTGAAATAATAACTGATATAAAGGGTATGAGGAGAAAAGTGAAATTTGAAAACACATTACATATCCTAGAGATAAGATCCAACCTGATTTCTCTCGAGAGACTTGAAGATAAAGGAGCACATTTTGAGATTGGCAGGGGTAAAGTCCTAGTTAAATTACCAGAAGGAGAAGACATCATGACAGAAGCACATTTTGGCCAGTTATATGCAGTCAGTGTACATAATCCTAATGCAACTGCATTTGCAGCACATTCAAAGTGCAAAGCAGTCAACTTTGATACCTGGCATCAACGTTTTGTGCACACTAATGCAGATACTATCCAGACAATGTTTTCAAAGAGGCTCGTTGATGGGTTGAATATCCAGAGAAATCTTGAGATTGATGGCCTATGCAAAGACTGTATCTTTGGCAAACATATAGCTCACTCTTACAATGACAATGGCGTCAGAGAGAGGGACTTACTCAAAAGAATACACATAGATATATGGGGTCCAGCTCTGGTGCAGTCAGTAGGGGGAGCATTGTACTTTATGCTGATCATGGATGGATATTCTTTGTATTGCCAAGTTATGTTCCTAAGCTCAAAGTCTGCAGAGACTACTTTAAAAGTATTCAGAAATTACCATGTAAAGGCTAAATGCCACATAGGGAGAAAACTACAAAACGTGCATCTAGACATGGGGAAAAAATGGTTGAACAGTGCATGGGAAATATATATAAAGGTGCATGGAATCAAACTCGATTTCACAATATCATATACACACCAACAAAATGGTGTGGCGGAAAAAAGTATGTGTCTTCTTCTCGATGGAGTACAATCAGTTCTGGCAGAATCAGGCCTACTAATCAAATATTGGGCAGATGCAGTAAACATAGTAACTTATATTTGAAATTTCATTCCATTAATGAGGTGCCCAGGATCAATACCAGCTGAGCTTTGGTATGACCATAGGCAAGATATCTCTCACCTCTGACCTTTTGGTACAACAGCTTATGCACACATTCCCTTGGACTTAGGATTATCTAAACTGAGCCCAAGATTGACATAAGTCACCCTAATTGGCTATTTTGGACATAGAAGTTACAAATTGCTTAATAGAACAACTGAAGCCGTTTTCAGATCTAGAGATATAATATTCAAAGAAGGAACAACTCACTTGGCCAAACAACCAACATCTACAGTATTTTTGGAAGAAGACAACCCCTTCCTATTGAAGCCAGATCAAATATCAAAGAACACAACCGAATCTTCATCCAAACATGTAGAAAGTCAACCTCTCTAACTGGGAATAGCTCCAAGACCAACGATAATGCAAGATTTACACTGTGATAATGCCCCATTATCAGAAGAGAAACTGACTCAAGAACAAATGCAAGGCGAAGTGCCAAACATGGATGAAGAACTGCCCATTGTAATTTGAAGGACAAAACAAGACCCAAAACCATCTAATCAGTTGAAAGAATCTCTTGAATATCTAAGTCGACCAGTTTCTAATACTGCTAATACTAATTTGGATACATGGACTCCAAAGACATACAAAGATGCCATAAAGAGGCCCGATTTGTGGTGGGAGCCAATGGAACATGAATTAGAAATATTGAAGGAAAAAGGAGTGTTCAAAGTGGTACTAAGACCTCAAGGGAAGAATGTAATTGGGTCGAAGTGGGTATATGCAGTAAAGGAAGATGGAATAGTAGAAAGGAGGAAGGCAAGAACAGTGGTGAAGGGCTTTACACAGATGATTGGTGAAGACTATAATGAAACTTACGCTTTAGTAGCATGTCTAGAGTCTGTTCACTTGGTGTGTGCAATAGCAGCCTCCCAAGGCTTAAGATTATGGCAAGTCAATTTTGTTTCAGCCTTTCTCAACAGCAATGTTATGATTTGCTCTGACACTTATCTTTTTCTTTATTAAATAAATTAATTAATGACTATACAACGATATGAACATAACGACTACAACATGGGAATGTCAAGATCTAATAAAAGGACAATCATGGGAAAGATCGAGTGATGATCTGAGCTTGATCACACGCCTATCAGGCAGCCGCCATGTATGGGAGAACATGTGGGCAGAAGCTGTCTGACGTGGGGAATTACTCAGGACTTGACAGATGGTAGCTAATAGATACCGTGATCTCTCTTAGAA
>Ga0153967_100075_pt1 | contig 67290 bp, 79 predicted proteins | sample TSFL051MetaG_FD_104688 | JGI IMG/M metagenome (GOLD analysis project Ga0153967, IMG submission 104688) | Attine ant fungus gardens microbial communities from Florida, USA - TSFL051 MetaG | ecosystem: Host-associated > Fungi > Mycelium > Unclassified | place: USA: Florida, Paynes | collected...
AGTGTCCGGCACTGATTAACTGATATCTTAGTGAGTACTAATTGCTTTGACACATTTTGGGCATTGTTCAAAAGGTATTTTTAAGGGCTTTTCGACACATCTTAGACCGTGGGAATCATGCAAGTATCCGTGGAGTTATGGCCGAATGAAGTTTGTGACACATACCTTGTGATCAGACCAACCCTCCTCATACATAACACTTGTGAATGGACACTAAAACAGGTACTCCAGTCAGACCCCTTTTCAAGTAGGTACCAGTGACTTCTCAGTGAGCCAAAGCTCTATGAGAAGAGCCTAAGTCAGTTTATTCTATCAATGGTACGTTCTCCATTCTTTGTCAAAGCCCAACCTATGTGACTTCCTGCAATGGTAAAGGTGAAGTGAAGGTAGCCCACCCATATTTTGAGCGTTGGGGCTCTATCATTGGGTTTTTGATTAGGGGATTGCAAAACCACCTAGACAGTGGTGTTAACTCAGCATGATCCTTTTAGACTACCATCTGCATTTTGGATGCTGCTCTCTAGAAGACAAAAGCAAGAAAAGCTCCACCAGCAAGAGCCTTGACTGGTACAATGCATCTGACGTGTGTCGCAATAATCATGAGCCAGACATAAATAGACAATATTGTGAAAGACCAGAATATAAAGGGGAAGGTGAATAACAACAATATTAATGTAAGATTTTTGGTATCATATGATCCCTCTGGGGGTCCAGAGGGGGATGGTGGTGGTTAAAGAACAAGAAGGGAGTGAGTCTAGACTACAATGTAATGTAGATTAGGAGGGATTAGAAAAGGAGAATTAATAATTAAATAATTACTAATTCCAGGGCCAGATATGTATATGATATCCCAAGTCTTTATCCAATGACGAGCTTGTCAAAACGACTGGCTTATCATACTCAATGTTGGAGAGAAATGAAGAGAACTCAATGGAGTCTCTCTATGGATTGCTCTACCTACTTGTACATAATTTCTATTTGTCTATGTGTATGCTTAAGTAACTTCCTGCAATCCTTCCAGAATGTTCCATCATGTGACCAGTCATGTTATCCTTATCTTATCTTATCTAATTTCTTGTTCTATTTTTAGCATGCTTTGTCCAATCTATCCAAAAATAGTTTTCATTCTTCCCATCCCTCTAGGTGTACTATTTTTGGTCTGGATGAGTTTATAACACTTTACTTGAGTGTTACAACCTAAGTCACTTCTTAAGATCATAACAGTCTTTGTTTTACACATTTCTTTTAAGTTATTTGTTTCTGTATGTTGATGAAATAAAGTTTTTTTTCATCAAATAAAAAGAAAAGAAACAGTGATTGAACTGTAAGCAATAAGAGCTACCTTCAGTTTGTAGCTGACAAGAACTGCAATCAAGCACCCTTTAATTTAAGAATTAAAAAAAGACATGGTGACCATTACATCACATTGTATCACTCAGTTAGCCTTTGACCATTTGAGATATTTTTTAGACTCCTGGAGTATATATACTTAAGTCTCTATAGTATTATAGTAGACTTGATAATGGAGAAAGCTAAGTGCAAGACAACAAAACAGAGAAAGAAGTAAATAAAGCAAGCTAAGTACAATATAATAACATGGGTGATAGAACAGAGGAAGTGAGTGAAGCAGGCTAAATCACAGAGAGCAAAGCACATAGTAAACAAAGGACAAAAGTAATCAGTATGTTGTCATACAGGGGTAGTAAGCAATAAAAAGATCATCCAATAATATTAGCGATATTATTATCGATGGATTCAGGTGTTGTCGTGGACGCCCAACGGTTGACCACCTTTCCATTCTTGTCGACCAAGAACATCTCAAAATTCCACTGAGGGCAAGATATAAATCATGACTATCAGACATGAGATCTCTATACCTTGATACGGGTTAAACCCAAAAGGCCAGCTTTCTCTTTCTTCAGCCATTTGTAAACTTCATTGGCGTTGTCACCATTTACATCCGACTTCTTCATTAGGGGAAATGTTACGCCATAATTGATGGAGCAAAAGCTCTGGATCTCTTCAGCAGAACCTGGTTCTTGGTAAAACTCGAAAATTACGAGCTTCAATTCCAAGAACCGACGTCAGAGCGGCAGAGGTATGATGACATACCTGATTACAAGGGAAACCTAGAACAACTAGTCCCTTGTCCTTGTACTTGTCATACAGAGCCTGAAGTCCGCGATAATGGGTAGCGAACCCGCTGTGGGTGAGAACTATTAATCAGTCTGAAACTTCCGTAATTTACACAGCCTACCACTTGGACGCAACATTTACAATCAGGACCGTTTTTCCTTGTAGGTCTGCAAAATCATACATGTTGCCGTTGGGAAGCTCGGCTTTCAGGGAGTAAAAACCACTCGACATTGCCGTAGTAGAGAAGGTGACGCAAGCTGGGGGGAAGTTTAAGGGGGGGTTGGCCGTGTGACGCATGTGATTGAATGAAACGAAATTAAATGATTTCCATGGTACAAGAAAACACAACGAATAGGCATGCGCAACATATCTGACAGATAAAATTTGAGTCTATTTACGGAATCAAATATCACGTGTGAAGAATATAGACGTAAATCAATCGTAAATCAATATACAACGTTTGTCATGCTCAATAGACCATCATCAACCAGTCTTCGAAACCGTTTCTCACAACTTCGGTAACGTGGACTACTCAGCTGAGACTTCAACCATTTGATTATGGCTCTATATCGTGCAGGCTTTCGTGACAAAATCTCACGGAAGGCACGGTAACCTAACCTTGACGTGATTCAGCTTACGAATCAGAGTAGATTACTAACCCTTACCAGGCCACAATTTTCGTTGCGTCACTAGGTAATCGCCCCTGTCTTGACTGCTTGTGCATATAAGGAAATAAACTGATTATCATTTCCTGCACAGTTCCTGCCACTCAAGGAATCAGTTTGCCTCTTATGGAAGTGGTTCAGGACGGACTACAAACGAGATTGGTCTGTTTGTACCAACCGGCATGCCATTCTCGGAGATAACAATGCATTTTCATCGCAACAACAATGAAGTTCCGGTAAATGTTGAGATAAATGACGGACGTTCTGTTTAAATCAGGGTCCGTGTAAATTACATGACACCTTGCTTGGGCTAGCCTAAGCGCTACGTCAGTGGTATCTCTGATGGTTCATGAAAAACCACTCACCTGAGCATTTTTCGAACGAAATCAAGACCAGGCTTACGTCCACGGGAAATTGTTAAAGTATTCGACAAACCTGAAGATTCGTTCATCAATTGCAGTAGCCAGCTGGGACATTAAAAGCTCACTGGTGCCATGATAACGGCTATAATCGACAGATATAGACAGATCTTTCATGTCAATGGCATACCCACACCAATGGAAATCTATGTGTGACCCCTTTCAAACAATTGATTTAATCCGAAAAAAGGACCACGCACGCCGTGCTCGTTGATCTACTACATTCATGATTTGATGATCGTAGTCAAAATTGGTCATCGTCTTGTCTTTTGAGATAAAACAACCATACTCTGGATGACCTATACAATGCGTTGGCAACTTGACATGACGTGTAAAGAAGAGCAGGAAAACCTTTATTCATCATATCAAGAAACGACCTCGCTTTGACGAGATTCGTCGTCACGAGGAGATAATCATCAACTACTCTGAATAGTGTCTGGTAGTGATCGAGTCAAGCTCAGCTGCCAAGTAGAAGATACTTACACTGTCTGGGCTATCCGCGTATGATCCGAATTGGCGTTCCAGATCGCCATAGAAAAATGAACACAACAAGGTTGACAGAACGGAACCTTGCGGGATGCCAACAACCTGACGATAGTAGTTATTGCCAATCTGGTCGGATTGAGTCACATTTTGCGCCAGTAACTGAATTATCTACTCACCTTCACAATGTTATCCATAATATGGGAGTTCAACATCTGGAGTACACTATCCTTAGTCACTGCCAAGGCTTCAGGCTGTGTGATTCTAAATATCACCAGAAACGAAGTCAGAACACAAATTAATTACCTGGTCCAGAAAGATTGTATGTCGAAGGACGCTGGCCAGCTCAATAGCCAAGTCGATGAAATTCGGATCTTCGTCTGAGATGGATGTTGACCCCATAGACCTAGTCAAGTATATAATATATAACCTACCTTTCGGGAATGCTTTTCTGATATAATATTTATACAGACGACCATGACGGGTTTTGATCTGTGCGTGTCTCCTGATCGTGTAGTTATCCTAGACAGGATTCATATAGCCGGTGCCTTGACATAGAACAGTGATTCTCCTACCTCGGATACCAGATTTTGGATAATGCCCAACAATTTTCCCTGATCAATAGTATCAAAGCAAGCCTGAACGTCCACTTTGACAAAATAGAGTTTTGGCCTTAAAGGAGACATGAGCTTCTCGGATCGTTGTTGTCAAGGTTGACTTTACATAGGACCATATTTATGAGGTTTTATTCTAGATTTGAAGTTGAGAAGCTGCGAGTAAATTTCATCAGCAGTCGTGACGGAAACACCGGTCAAGTGTGGTCTGGATTTCTAGACACAAACAATGGCGATAAGATATGGTTTTCAAGGTTCATGAGGCATTCGTTGCACCTTTTCGTAATTAAGGAGGTCAAATGTGGTCTGAAGGACTCTATTGATCGATCGGCTAGAGGTCTTGAACAAGATCAAAATCAGTGCAAGGATTTACGAGGCAGTGACCAAATAGTAATGACCTTGGATTTCCTGCGTAAGTTGACAATTGGACGAACTCCAGTCTCCTTGGGAAGAAGCCTAACGAATGAAAATCCTAGATCCCGCTGCCTAAGGATTGCCAAGGCATCTATCTGAAGAAAAGTCAGGACGTCCATTGAAACTAAAATAGGAACTGATGTGTTACCTCGGGCAGCTTTTCGAAAGTAGCTGACTTCATCCTTTCAATGAGGGGTGCACATAATGTAGCCCAATCGTCTTGTCTGAAATAAAGGAGCTGCTTCCGAAAAGCAGAGGACTCCGTCACGTAAAAGCCAGTCTAATACCAAGTTAGCAGAAAAGGCAACTTTGGCATGGAGTCACTTAACAACCTTAATCAGAGGCAACAAAAAAGAGTCAAAAAACCAAAAAAGAAATTCTTCTAGAAGTTCCTTGCGTTTGACTGCATCTGATACGCATACACGATGCTGTTGCCTTGCTCCAGGACCAGGTGGGATTAACCAATCACAATCAGATGAACTGAAATCTTGGAGAACATCATGTAGGCTCAGCGTTTCAAAACGACGACACGTGATAAAATTCTTGATATCTAGAAAAAAACTTGATCAGTATTACCAAAAAAAAAATTCATTCCATGGAACGTACATTGCATGATAATTTTGAAGTTCTTCTTGCTTCCCCAAAAGGTTTTAGGTATTACGGCCTTAACTACAGCTACGACGTATTGGAACACCTGAAATTAGCTATTCAAGATCTTATATAAGCAACACATGAACATAAACTTACCTCTGCATATGAGCAAATAAAATCGGCAAATCGTGGTTTTGGCATCGCATCCGAGCCCATACGAAGGCTAACATCATTGAACGACGAGGTATTGGCATCTAGAAGCCCTTGGGTTTGGATTTGAACCGAACGTTCTGACATCCACTCCTTTTCAGAGAAAAAAATCGGAATCGTGTAATGGAAAGAGATTGAAAACGGCAAACCAGTATGGTATTCTCATCGAGATGTAATCTCAGTTCCTGCCTCACCTATACGAAAATAATCAGCAAACATATATTGCTGTTTGAATCATAAGACCTTTGATGGACAGAACTTATCGAAAAGCAACTTATAGGGACACTTCAAATGCCTCCAGGCCATTTTATCGATTATAGGGACGATGTCTTTCAGCCGTTTGGGGGTATTCGCATTCTTGGAAAGTTTCATAGCCCTCTGACAATTCTTTTGGTAAGAGAACAACGAAGAGAAACTTTGGATTCTCACCTCAATCTCATCTTCACGATCCATGTAGTCTTTATATTCGTAGGCACCACCTGGACTATTGAATTTGAATGGGTTACTCAAGCCATGTTGTCGAGGGAAGATATATCGTAAGATGTGCCTAGCTTTCAGAGCATAGTCTTTGATATCCCAGACGAGGGGCTTTCCCAAAGGTTCATGAAACAAAGAACCATCCCGGTTGCCCATATTGAGAGCATCTTGTTCATACCTCAAGTCAATCATCGGACTTGACTGATGTTGAATCGAGATAAACTCACGCCGTAACGGTAAGCCCATGACTAATGTATTTGATCTCGGAATGTAGTTGGGACGCGCATAGAGCATTCTCACCCGGAGAATCGAGATAAGAGAAGGTCTGCGAGTGTTGTTGAATGTAAGAACGAATGACCAAATTTCTGCTCACGTTTTGATCTTGTATGCATCTCGTCGCGTTTGCCCAGACTCTAGCTTACGGCGTTTGGATGGGAGCTCTTCGCTATTTTCAATCGAAAGAGTACGTTTCAGAAATTTCTCAGTGCTTTTTGTGATTGCATTCTGAAAATCTCCTGGAGGTACGATGAATGGCTCGCCAGTCATCTGACACAGACACCCATTTGGCAAGGAAACGAAAATTGACGTCTCCACTAGAAGGTGAAGCATTACCGCGATGCCGACTCTAAATAGAGACAATGGAGGGAAATGATCAGCATGAAAACCGGCATAAAAATCAGTAAAACAACCTCCTCAGTAAGGTTTCCCATTCCTGGCTAAGCAATGCAGTCAAGACTGTGTTGACATTCATGTTCACAATAGTTGAGCCTCCCTTGGTCAGGTTGTGAGATGCTTTTCCACAAAAAACTGCAAATCAAGCCTACCATACGATATCCAGCTTTCAGTATATTATGTTTGTTTGGCTGAGCCTGGAAGAGTAAGGATTGGGCCCGTTTGATTGTCTTGGAGAAGAACAAAAGTTCAGTTCAGTCGAAGTCAAAGTATTCAACCCAAAGAGCATTGTCTACATCATCTATTCCCACATGAGTCTCTTCATATCTGATTCTAGACCCAAGTTCGTGGTTTGTTGCAATGTAAATTTCATCGAACAGGCGGCAGTACGCGGGGCTGTCATCATTTCTGGGAGCAAATCCGTTATACTGAGTACCAGATGAACCCTCCACATCAAGAACTTCAGAGATATATGCATCTAGTCTATTAAAAATGAGGTACGACTTGGCCAGTAAGGTAGTGGTCGGTTGTGGACGCATCGGACGGGTATTTTGATGTGCGCGCTTCAGAATACAAATGTCACGATGGACGTTACATACTGTGATCAATCAAAAATTCCTTATTATGTTTTTTCACCTTTAGTGAAACGAGCTGCGAGCTGTTCCTCCACCTCTTTTGTGTACCGCATCTTCACTGAAATTCCAGTTGGGCCTCGCAATCATCGCTTGTCGCTAGCATTGACACTGCCAAAGTCGTCATCATATGAAAAATAAGATGTACGAAGGACTTTGTCGATTCAAGTTGCCGGAACAATTGGTTCCAGAGTAAAGACTCAACGACAAAAGAATATCCCAAATACTGTTTCTTCTTTTCCCCTCTCATTCTTCTGCTTTACCTTCCTTCTTTTTATTGAGGAAACCTCAAATTGGAGTTTCAGTCAATATTATAGTTGGGCGTTTCAGAGAATTTATCACCTTTCAACTTTTGCCTGTGAACTTTTTCACGTTGATCATCTATTTTCCTGAGTCGTGCCAACTCCGTCATTGCAGCAGAAGCATCTAGATATTTATGATAAACGAATAAGTCAACAATGAAGCCGTTTGGTTCTTCAACAACGAACCGGATGGACTCTTCGTTTTGATATCCTCCAAAATTTGACTCGCTTTTTCGAAATACCCTTGCTCCCCTAGACCTTTTGCTTTTCTAAACATAGCTTTGGTGTTGTTTTCGTTTTTGTGAAGGGCCTAGGTATTTATTGCATTGAAGTAGAACAAGGCGAAAACCAAAAAGCGTACCTTATCTGCAGTTTCCACGGCACGTTTCCAATTTTCATTTTTGATATGACATGCAGACATGTTTGCGTAAATCTTGCCAATAGTATCATCAATCTAGAAGTGAATGAATTCAGTTGTAGTCAAACTTTTTCCAAGTTCTTGACCTCTGATTTATCGTTCTGATCAGGGTCCTGTGTCGAGTCACCAGCCTTATCAGGGGATGGCAACCCGAGACTTTTTACTGCTGTTCTTTCAGGAGGATTATAACACGATAATAAAAAAACAAGACAGGAACCTACTTGTCAATTCCAACCAAATACAACAAAGCCTGTCCAATTAATCAGTGAAGAGGGAGAACATCAATTCGAAATTCTCGTCACTTCATGATATTGCTTCATAGCTGAAAATTTCACTGTTACTAGTACAAGATCTGATATATAGCACATACCCTCTTTCGTATCGCCTTGCCTAAACGCTTTATCACCAGCATCCTTCTTTTGCTTCCCAAAATTGAGTTTCGTTTCGGTAGAGAGACCATTAGGAGGTTCCATGATAGCGGGGGAGGACGATTGATTGTGAGGTGTGGCGATACGGATTGCTTGGTCGTATTTTGTCAAGTCTTGAACGTGAACTACCATGGCCTTCCTATCTAACATATTAGGTTTCTCTCTGTTTGGCCTCGCTACGCGATTCGGTCAATTGGGTATACAGAAAAGAAACCTCTTTGACAGTACGTTCGAAATTTCTGATTATTGAATCATGGTGATTCTTTTTCTATTAGACCCTGGTGGTCACCTCATTGCTATGGGTGTATTTGGTTACGCAGGATATTGGGCATATAGATGGGACATTAGAGCCGGCGATCTACTAAAGCAGAAGCGGGAAGAAATTATCGCAAGAAGACAAGTGGGAAGAGTAGTCGAGTGAAAGACGGCTGGTGTGTTGGTCTTGTTTGCTGTAGATGCCCGAGCTCATACATGAGTAGCAGAGTATTGTTTATGAGATACCAGGGAGTGTCTATGTGCGTTAAAACTATGTAAGAAGCACAGACATAAAGTTGGTTCAATTCATAATGAGACCATTCTAAAAAAACACCAAGTCAGATATCAGCAAAACAGGGACAAGCCTCTAACCTCAACCAAACTGTACCATTGCCACTTTTTTCTCTGATGAGCTCCCACAGAGTGGGACCGGCCGGAACAAGACGGTTGGTGAGAATATCCCATAGATGTTGTCTTGCTTCACTTGTCCCTTCAGCCTCAAGGACCCACTGTCCACACCAACCTTGACCGATTTCTGGAGTGAACTGGAGGTGAAGGTGGGCATCAATGGGAAGGGTAGCGGTCCAGACCCATTTTGTAACGTCGATGCAACCTGAGGGGGCGTTTAGACTCTTTACCTTGGCATTGACATTGAGCATGGCGAGCTGTGGAAGGGCGCTGGGGCTGAGTGGAGGGAATTGAGGAATGGAAAAGATTAAGCTGGAGGAGAGATGAGAGTAATAGAATGGAGATGGAAGAGCGATGGGGTTGTAAATAGGGAGGATGTTGGGGAGGGCGTAAGGGACGAGAGAGAGACCGTTGAAGAGCAGCCAGATTGTAGGGCGAGGGAAAGAGAAAAGACAGTGGAAGAGTGGAATGTAGCCGAGATTGTATACGACATCGCCTACGCTGAGATGATGCCACAGACCGGCGTTCACAAGATGCTGTTGGCAAGCAAGAATAGAGTCTGAATTAAATGAGTTGCAGGGGACAAACACACGCAGAATGGGTGCCCTGGTTCTTGAGAAGGCGATGTCCAGACCAAGCGAAATGGTGGGATTGGGCTGGGATGGAGAGATCACGTGTCTGTGTTTGTGGATGCTGATAGGAAGTTTGTGGGTGGGTTGCTGGTTGAGATAGGAGAGAGAAGGAGGAAAGGCAAGCGATCGGGCAGACCGGACAGCTCTGCGCAGACACGGCTCAGGCTCATAGGCCGACGAGCAACTGTGCACGAGTGCCTGCAACAGCAGGACGTACCTCGAGTGGGCAAGGCATAAGGTAGCCAGCTTGGTGCTCATATAGTCGTCCTGCAGGGTCGGATACCGAGTCTCGAGTACAGACCGGGCGTGCACAGTATATTGGTCCAGAGGCACTTTGAGTGAAATGACTGCCAACTGTCAGTTCCCCACTCTCAGAGAGCAGGCTACACCTACACAACAGGTCTACATCTGCCAGCCCAATTTCAACCCACCGTACATGCTCTCGCTCACAATGCCTTAGTGCCCAGGCATACCCCCGCATTATCCGTCCCAGCACCTCCTCACGGACCGCCTCACTCCGCCATGCGGCCCGACATCCCGCGCACGTGTTGAACAACGCAAGCAAGTCTACCCATTCAAGCCATCCAGCAAGTTGCCCAGCGATCTCCCGCGTCCCCAGAGCGACTGCTAGCGCGTGCAGGGCCATACAGAGCGCGCTCACAATGTAGCCATTTGACACATATATATCCTCTCCATCATCCCACGCATATAGATACTTCCCATCATCCCACGCGCATAGATATTTCCCATCATCCCACCCCCTCTCCTTCACCCCCATGCCCCCTCCCCAGCTACGCGATCTCGAGCGAGAAGTCTTCGGTGGCTCAGACTCCGAATTTTCTGACGATGACGACGATAACGATGGTCTGCCTGTCCTCCTCCTTTTGTCCCTTGCTCACCCTTTCCAGACCTCCAGCTCCTCCTCTCAGCTCCCCAGCAACCCTCACCCAGGTCTCCACACAAACAACCCCCTGACTCCTCTGGCCCCGACTCTGGTGATGACTATGTCCACGAAAAACGCCCAGGAAAGTCAAACAAGCTCTCCCAAGGCTCGACAAAGCGTGCCTCAGACGATCGGCCCCTTCAGCGCAAGCGCAAGCGAAAGACCCCTCTCAATATTGACCCTAACGATCTTCCTCCTGAACAAGGTGCGCTCTCTTTTCCTGTCAATCAGTCTCCTCTTCTCTCTAATCAAATTCTCAGCTTCAAAATTGCGCTTGGACATGCAACTCGAGGCCATCCTCAAACCCAAAAAAGTCAACCGTCAGCGCAAAAAAAAGAACACCGACGAGGTTCTGGATAGTCTTGCAGACGACCAGGTCGCTCGTTTGCGAGAAGCTATGCTTCATGCAGCTGATGAGGACGAACGTGCTAATAGGAACAAGCTTCCCGCAACTGCCAAGTTACGTTTATTGAAAGAAGTCATGGAAACCCTCAGAAAGTATGTATTGCCGTGTCATTTCATCTCTTTCTCATTTCTTGTCACCAGAGCTTCCCTTTCCGAATCCATGATTGACAACAATCTTCTGGAAGGTGTCAGACGCTGGCTCGATCCTCTTCCCGACACCTCCCTCCCTGCGCTCAACATCCAGCGTGAACTTTTCGCCGTCATCCGCAAAATGGAATTTATTGACGGTCCCGTTCTGAAGGAGTCTGGTCTAGGCCGTCTCATCATTTTCTACACAAAATGCAAACGTGTCACCCCTGATATCGCGCATATCGCCAATCAACTCGTCTCTACTTGGTCTCGTCCTATCATTAAACGTTCCGCCTCCTATAGGGATCGTGTCGTTCCTATTGCTGTTAGCCCTGAAGATATTCAGCAACGTGAGAGATTGAATGCTATTCTTGCGAGAGCTAGAGAGGAGGACAGACATCGTCTTAGGAAGAACGCTGTTCATATCCCTAATGATCCCATGGACTTGTACAGCATCGCCCCTAGGAGTAATGTCGGTATCACTAGGGCCAACAATATGAGCGTCGATGTCGATGTTGAAAGGAGGCGGAAGAATGCAGAGAGGTTGAGAACCTTGACTAGGAAGGTTCAGACGAAGTAATTGCTTTCGAGCCAGCTTATCATACATGTATATTTGCAAGTATGAGTACTATTAATAGTAACATACATATGTTGTTCAGGCACTGGTATATGATGCCCCCAATTACTGCTTCAGTATATTGAGGATTACACTGAGGGTTAATTGTATTGCCTACTGATCGGTGATCATATTTGATGGCAATACCTGTCAAATGTGATTGATTATGAACGACAAAGTTGCGTGCAAACAAGAACCAACAGCGTGTATGTGACAACAAGTGTGACAGAATGTAGCCTGCTTGGTCGAGTTTCTCGCGAGCCGAATCGCACGACGAGCAACGCCGATTCCACCTTTGACTCTTTGCTTTCTGTCCCTAATAATATTTTCTTAACACGGCTGGATCACCTTTGAACATTTTTTCTTCTCATATCATTTGGGGTATAATCAACCTTTTTCATCTCCGAGAACTGGTGGGTATTCGTTTTCTGTATTTTGATATTTCAATAAAAGGTTGTCAATCAGGTAACTCGTCTCACAATTCCCCCCTTCCCGGCCTATTTTAGATTATTCTTCTTCCTCTTTGTGCCTGTCATTTATGCAGCTCCTCGTTAACATATCTTATCTCCTAGGTCGACGTGATCTCCTATATTCTTTGGTTGGTAGTCATTCCAATGCGACTCTCTCTTTTTGCCGACGCTGATCAACATACTGTACAGGCTATATGGACAATCCCCAGCACTACCAACCCCTGTCCCATGCCTTGAATCCTCCTGTCAATCCTCAGCAACCGACATTTACAGCTGCTATATTTCAAACAAAAACTCCGACCACTGCACCTGTCATGGGTGAACAGGATGAAGAGGATGATGAAGAAGGTGAGGAGGATGAGGAGGATGAGGAGGACCAGTTGAGTCGGCCGGAGCCAGATGCTCAGCCGAACGTCTCACCTGCTCAGAATCAAAACAGGTATAATTTTCTTTGACCTGCATGCACATACACACACATTCTCTCTCTCTCTCTCTCTTTTTTTCTTTGTTTATTGACTTGATGGACAGTACCGAGGATTCTGGACCCCGTAAACAAAACAGTTCGCAAATTGGTCCAGACACTCAGGAGACAGACCGGAAGCGCCGTCCAGGTAGGCCTCGTGGCTCCAAAAATAGAAAGCCTCGTGTTGGATCTTCAAGACACGAAGGGGGTTTCTATTACCAGGGACAACTGCAATCTTCCGTTGGACCTCCTCACCTTTCAGATATCAATCCTCAAAATCATCAGTACTATGAATTCCAATGGCGTGTTCTAAATCTCTGTGCGGAATTCTATGGCGCTGCAGAAGAACTGGTGGTCGGTCACAATCAATATCTTTGTTTTCTTACTCTCTCCTTACCTGTCTGTGTAGAAAGCAACGCCTCCGCTGGTTGTTGCTCAGTGTTATCAAATGGGTCCAGGCGCCAAGGTGGATCCATTAACAATGTTATCGGAAGCAAAGCGTGTGTGCGATACACTCGTAAGTAAATGAAGTAGCATTTTCATGAGGGTTTTTTGTATTCTACTGATGAGTGCACTTTTTCAGCTAGCTAATCCATCCCAGCTAGTATCTCAGCCTCCGCCGCAGATGTACACTGGGGTCCATTTCTATCCTGCGAGTGCTATATCAATGCCTCCCTCCGTTCCTTCATCCATCAAGCCAAATACGACTCCTGTGATTACCAATCCTCAATCGTTTGTAGTCCCGCTTACAACACAACCGAGTGGATATCCTCATGCTCAGTATTCTGTCTATACGCCGGGACAATATCCCACTACACCATACTACCATCAGTACTATACAGGCACGTATTATCCCCCGCCTCAGCCCCAGCCCCATCCCCAGCCCATCCCCGTTGCGCAACCTCCACAAACGTCCACACCCGCCGTGTCATCGTCTCCTCCTGTATCAACAAACGTCGCTTCGGGTACAGTTGGAGCATGGTCTGATGAGGAAACCGAACGCTTGAAAAAGCTTGCGGAAGACTGTAGATCAGCTGGGGTTGCAGGTGAGATAGAATGGGACAGGGTTGTACATCAATGGGGTAATACGAGAACAAGGTAGACATCTTCAGAATAATATCCAATCTATTAGCATTCTTATCGATAGCTTTTAGACATCAGATTCTGATCAAGGCAACAAGTCTAGGGCTTAAGGAGAGCTCTGGTCGCGTACCGAAGCGACGGCGCGAAAATGAAAATGAAAAGGCTCAAAGTCCATCTGTGGCCGACACTCCTGCCACACAGACCACTACTACTACTGTCAACTCGGGAGCCTCAAACAATACTCCATCTCCTTCTCACAGTCAAGCAACATCAACGCCTGCTGCTTCACCTGCACTGAAACAGCAGCAAACGACGACTTCGAAGAATTTGACGAGCACGACACCATCGCAAGCACCCCAAAGTACGACTCCGACAGCAACTACAGCAACATTAGTGATGCCTTGGTCATTGTCGACGATACCAAAAAATACTCCATCTCCTGTCACTGGTGGATCTACAACTGCTGATCATCGTACGAACTATTATTGCCCGCGACCGGTCGATGATACACAGAGAACGGCGACACCGATAACGCATCATCCGTATATGTACCAACCGCCGTCCAATAATGGAGTAACGAGAAATGTGAGAGAGAATGGAAAGTAGCCATTGTTGGATGCGTCTATACCTGTATTCTATCTACTTTCCATGGGACTATGAGTTGATGACCTCTTGCTGTGACTTGTGCTGTTTGTTTTTATATCTGTTGTCGTTTCTGTCTTTCAGACCACTTGTAATATTTATATTGCTTGCTCTATCCTAATGGCTCAAGAGACCAAGAGAAGCCTGAGAACTAGGAGTTGTAACAGCTTTTGGGACGACAGAATGAAATAGCAAAATAAGTTTGGTGGGATTTGTGATCACATGTCTCCTTCTAATGTCTCCTTCATTACCTCAACAGCGGACTGCCCAAGATACAAAACCAGTTTCTTCTGCTTCCGCGCCGGTAACGCTAGCGTCGAGCTCTGTGAATCAAACCTCCTTTGTGTCAGTCACAAATTTGTCAGGTCGTCGAGCTGGTGTGCCCAGCTCACCACCACCTGTACAACAACAACGGACGCGAGCAAGAGATTTGTTGAGAAAGCATTATGGATTGGGGATGGGGGTTCCACCTTCTTCAGGAAACGCGATGAATCCAATGAATATGGGTGGGTTTTGTGTTCTCTCAGATCTGACAATTTTCTCTTTAATTTTATTCTGTTTGATACTTTAGATTCTAATGCATTTGATGCAAAGTCTTATTATGAACAACTCATCATGACATCCTCGCTTCCAACGCTCATTAAGCGAGAGAACGATTTAATCACGGGTACTTATCTCTCTTTTCTTTGAAACTTCGATGTGGAGGACAGAAAAAAGCACGAATTTAACTGATGAAAGGTGTATATATGTATACATCTATATACAGAAATCAGGGAATTAGACAGTGAACGACAGTCGTTGGTGTATAACCATCATCATGAACTCGTCGCTGCGAGTGATACTATTGCAGCTGTACGATGAACTTTTTTTTTTGTTCTATGCTAACGAGTTTCTTAATTAGATGAAAAGTCGAGCAGAGAGTCTGGATTCTGATCTCGATCTTCTTCGTGCTGCATTTTCAGAAATATCCCGCCTCGCAGCCGAGGTATCTACGGAGCCCACGGAAGAGGAAAAGAAAGATTGGCCCTCGACCGATACTTGCTGATTTGATTGGGTGCTCTACGCATGGTGCTTGAAAAGTATGTTGGAGAATATTTCTCGAAATTCTGGTTGATGGAAATGATTCTTTTTCCATTGTAGAATTTTTGTCATTGGACTGATGTGAGCAAAAAGATTATATGTAATGGATTGAGCTCTTTCAAAAGATCCCTGAGCAAGAGGTGAAGAGAGAAAAAGCCAAATAGCCTCAAAATTATCCTTTTGATTGTTGTGTACATATAGAAGGGTGTGACGAGGCATCATCCGATTTTTGTCTAAGGAAAGTAGATGTTGGGACGGATCTTTATAATAGTTTGGAGCACCGCACAACGGGCTGGCCTTGCCGGGGTTATGCCGAGGTAAAAGAGCAACAGACTCATGTATCTTGATGATTCGAATCTAGGTTTATGCTCAACAGACATAAAGGGCCCCATAGCTCCCGATCCTTGACGGAAATTTGAGGCGAGTATAACTGAAAATAACACCACTAGGGTCAGTCGCTTAAGCACCTCATAGACCAGGCAAATTAAATTATATTGTCCCAACCTTGCCGTAAGTTGACGAGAATCGAGCAAAGTAATACGGCAGATATTCAGATGTCAAGGGGAGAGTATATATTATTAGTCACTACCCCAATTTCCGCGTGGGTCGATGGTGTAGTTGGTTATCGCATCTGTTTAACCTGAGTTAATTCCCAGGTACACAGAAGGTCCTCAGTTCGAACCTGGGTCGGACCCACAGGGCAGATAAAAAAAATGTCAAGTCGCCGTTTGAATTGGGGTGTCAACTTAATTAAGCGCGCTATACACTTGACACTCCGCCAATATTCTCTTTTGATTAATAATTTGTAACATGGTGTACGTACAGTCTCTACTGACTGCGGAGGCTCACTGCCTCTGATAAATGTACAAATCATGTCACACGAAAGAGACAAATACAGATCAAAAAAGAAGTAGAGAAAAATAGGAGAAATGGGCTGGGTGAGTAGCAGGGGATAGCCAAGTGAGCATGGATGGAGTTCCATATGTCAGGGTTTATATTCAAGGAGAGGGGAGAGTGCGTTCTCGGCGTTTTTGACTGGTTCGGGGAGCTCTCTGAGTGGTGTGAAGGCAAATGCCGTGGGATTAAATGTAATGAGGTCACCTACGAGGAAAATAATAAACGAATAAAAAAATTAAAAGGGTAGAACGAAAAAATGGTAGAACGAAAAAATGAGCAACAGTCCTTTAGTGGAAAAAGGTTGGTGTCAGATGTGCGTGCAAATGTTGATGCTGCTATAGAGAAAAACAATCATGTTACCATCGTCGCATTCTTGCTAGAATTAGATACCTGTACTAGGGTAGATAATTGTGGTGTATTCACAGACAATGCTTTCCGTAAAAGCGGAGTTGACGTGAGGGGAGACCTTTAAGCTTTTGATCCTCCGTTTCAGCAGTAGATCCAGAGGCGTATGCTTGTCCTTACGTTTTCCAGGTTGACTCGGTCCATCTTTTGTTCCAGCACCCTTCCTGCAAAGCTTGCTCTTCAAGCATTTGCGCATATTTGTCATCAATCACAGAAAAAGTCTTTGCCTCTATCCCCGCCGCAACGCTCCATCTTCAGAAAAGCATGACCAGAACACAAATTATGCCGCACAGAACTCTATGACAATCACTCAGCGACATATTTAGAAAAGGATAGCAATTCACGAGATCACAAGGGTCACGCATTCCCTGATTAGGAAGTCTGACGCGTCCTCCGCGTACTATCATCAAGTTAGTCATTCTTGATTTCCACAACTCAAACGCACTGCACAAATCATGGTATGACATCTCATCGTGGTTTTCTCTAATGTATTCCTAATCCTGATAACCGCAGGGCAACGCACCATCTGGAATGCCCCCTGGTGACCTTCCAGGCGGGGACAAGGACAAAAAAGACCAACAACCCCAGAAGAAGAAGTGGGAACCTCCTCTCCCCACTCGTGTTGGCAAAAAGAAAAGGCGCGGTCCTTCAGCAGCTTCCAAACTTCCAGCTGTATACCCGACTACTCGATGTCGGCTCAAGCTACTCAAGTCAGAGCGTATCAAAGACTATCTGCTCATGGAGGAGGAATTCGTCCATAATCAGGAACGTCTGAAGCCAGAGACCACACGAGAAGAGAAAAATGAAGCAGACAGGTCCAAGGTTGATGATCTTCGAGGGAGTCCGATGGCTATCGGTACACTGGAGGAAATTATAGACGACGACCATGCCATTATCAGCACCGCGTCTGGACCTGAATTTTATGTATCCATCATGTCCTACGTTGACAAGGACCTGATTGAACCCGGTTGTCAAGTTTTGCTACATCACAAGACTCAGTCCATCGTAGGCGTGCTTCAGGATGATGCTGATCCTATGGTCAGTGTCATGAAACTCGACAAGGCACCCACGGAGAGCTATGCAGACATTGGTGGTCTAGAGCAACAAATCCAGGAAATCAAAGTGCGTCGTGACTCACGTTCCACTCCCCTTTTCCGTTGATGGATTGAGCCCAGTCCCCAAGGAATCTGTCGAACTACCACTCACCCATCCGGAACTCTACGAAGAAATGGGTATCAAACCTCCAAAGGGCGTGATTCTCTATGGCGTTCCCGGAACAGGAAAGACGCTCCTCGCAAAGGCCGTGGCTAATCAAACCTCTGCCACATTTTTGCGTATCGTCGGCTCAGAATTGATTCAGAAATATCTTGGCGATGGACCTAAACTCGTCCGTGAACTTTTCCGCGTCGCTGAGGAACACGCACCCAGCATCATTTTCATCGACGAGATTGATGCTATCGGTACCAAACGGTAAGTGAGATTCTAAGGAGTTTAGTGTGTTTTCTGAGAATGGTTTTTGTTCACACCTTTTTGTTTTTTTATTCAAGGTACGATTCGACATCCGGAGGTGAACGTGAAATCCAACGGACGATGCTGGAACTTTTGAATCAATTGGATGGTTTCGACACGAGAGGAGATGTCAAAGTCATCATGGCTACGAATAGAATCGAAACCCTCGACCCTGCTCTCATTCGACCAGGTCGTATCGATCGAAAAATCGAGTTTCCGTTGCCTGATGTTAAAACCAAACGACATATCTTTAGGTCTCTCTCTCTCTCCCTGTCTTTTTCTGGTTGAAAAGTTGAGGAGTCTGATGATTTTGTTGGAAAACAGGTTACATACTTCCCGCATGAGCTTGAGCGATGATGTGGACCTAGAAGAGTTTATTACCATGAAAGACGACCTGTCGGGTGCAGATATCAAGGCTGTTTGTACGGAGGCTGGTTTGCTTGCTCTTCGCGAACGAAGGATGCGTGTGACGAAACAAGACTTTACCACTGCTAGAGAGAAGGTATGCTTTGGATTTCTTATCTCTCCTCTTAGATTTCATACCTTGGTGTATAGGTGCTATACAGGAAAAACGAGGGCACACCAGAGGGCCTGTACTTGTAGACTAGTAGTGTCCTTTCAGTGTATTCTTTTTTTTTCATAATTCAGCATAGTACATCATTGTCTCTACCAAATCTTCCAAGTGGCCAGAAGTGTCATGTCTTACCCCACTGCCAAAGGCTTTGAATTGTATGATAAATCAACAGTCCAATTATGCCTTGGAGTGAGACTCATTCTCAGGACCCTTGCATTTGAGATTATAGATTCATCTAAATCTTCTGCATTCCATTCATATGATAGACCATGACCGACATCGAGTCGTCAATCACAAGCATTTTTTTATAAAAGAAAAGAGTGTTTCATTGTTTCGAGCAAGAGTAGAAGAAAAGATGTGTAACGAATACCCAAACCAACAGGTATACTCATATTATACTATACCGAAAAATGTTTTTTGAGAAGAAAAAAAGACAGATGAAGCGTTCTCTCAACTAGTGAAAGAAAAGAATCAAGGAAGAAGAACAAGTACAAGAGAACCGACCAGTGAACCTCTCACAACTTGAGAAAAAAATTCGGGGAACTCCCTACAAACGGAAAATGAAGGGAAAAAAAAGAAACAAAAATCACGTCGAATGAGCAAAATAGGATAATGATACAAACCTTCTTCGTCCAACATGAAAAATAGATCCATGGCAACAAGACACTTTGAAAGAGTAAAAAAGAAGAAGTAAAAAGAAAAAAAAAAAGTCCGGAAAGCTAAAAGAAATCAAATCAAATCAAATCAAATCCAGAAGAGCACGAATGATCTATATGTACGCAGAATCAAATGCTTTGGTCTTTGTGCGAGAGGGAAAAAAAAAAAAGACGAAAGAATGCAACGAGAGTGTAAACGAGGGTTGATATACGAAAAAAAAAAAAGGGAGTCATGTTGTCGAATATATATATCGTCAACCACTTTCCCCCAGCATTGACGCTTCGGACGACCAAAGAGTCATGTCCTGGTAGCCACCAAAGAAAAAGAAAACGAGAGGAGATCAGAGCCGTCAAAGGAATGTCGGTATAGAGCAACGAATGATCAACGCCACTTTGGCTTGGTTGTACGTACGAGGGATCAAAACTTCCATGCGGTATTCAAAGTTTGCGCCACTGCAGCAACAAAAGAGGATAGCAGTATTTCAGCAGAGATAAGCTGGCAAGGAACGAAGAGAAGTTGGTGTAGATAATACAGATATTGAAAATGATTGGGTTCCATCGCAAGGTCGAGAGGAGACAGCCATCAATGGAGTTGAAAAGCACTCCCGAGCTCAATATGCCCTCCTCTCTCCTCACCATCACCCTCCCCATCGGCATCAGCTTCATGACCTGACGGAATAAGGCTACCAAACGAAATCCTCCTCGCAGGCGCAAGCCTTCGGACCCTACGCAAGGTTTTGCCTCTCAAGTTGTCGGGATTGGCACTAGCGTCATTAGAATGACTGGACAAGGGAGCTTTGCTGGGAGAAGTAGAGGCAGCGGGAAAGGACCGGAAAGCAGAGCCCAACACCCTTGGTGCACTACGAGTGGGAGACGGGGATCGAGGTGACTGGGGAACTCGAGCAGATACAGTGGGAGGGCGCGATGAATCTAATTCGGGACCAACCACATTGGGGTTTCGGTGAGGTAGCTTGGAAGGTTTGACTTTTCCCAACAATTGGACGTTCTCCTTCCTTTCCTTGGACGATTTGTTCTCAGCCTTGATATCTCTTGCGGTCCCAGAAAGCCCCGAGTGGCCTTTCCTTGTGGTGACGGGCGAGATTGCCGGAGCAGGAGAATCAGGAGAAGTGGCCCTGGTGCACAATGGGCTTGAGAGCTTTCTAGCCTTTTTTTTGTGCTGACTGCGGACCCTTTCCTCTTCGTCTGAGGATGGACAAGTGTGGCGAGAGAGTTGGTCAGATGGATGCGCATGCCTCGCTTCCTGGGCCAAAGCTCCAAAGAAGGGTGGACGCTTGGTACCGATTGAAGAATCCTTGGGTGGGACGACAGGAACGAAGCCGTCATCGTGCATCAAGCGCTGAACTCGAGGGTTTGGAAGGATGCCATCGCTGCTGCTGCTGATGATAGAAAGGGATGAAGAAGAGGGGGGCCTGCAGAAATTGCGGCGGTGGAGAGGGAGGGTGGAGAGGGAGTTTAGGGTGGATGAGCTTGAGGTGGAAGGAGGTTGGCAGGCAGCCTGGCGCTGAGTGGACTGCAGTTGGCTGGAGAGACTGCAAGGAAGGTCAGGTGACAAGAACAGAGAGCCAGAGAACAACAGACCGGGCAAGATGTTCGTGGTTGTCTTTGTCAGCATTCAACATAAAGTCCATGCTCGACTGGCGGTACAACGGACGCCGCGGGATTGCCAGAGGCTTCTGTCTGCCGTCGTGGGCGTAGGCGTAGCTGGCCTCTGTTTCCATCGCGTCCTCGGGCTCCTCGGCGATGGAGTCGCGCTGGTGGGCGGCGGCGGCCTGTTCCCTGGCACGGAGGCGGGCGAGCTCGATGAGCTTGGCACGTGTGGCACGGAGCGAGTGGGGCCAGTCGACGGGGCCTTTGGCGTGGGAAACACCGCGGGCAATTTTGTCGAGGAGATTGGAGGGCGGGACAGGGCCGTTGAAGGGGGTGGCAAGGTGGGCAGGGAGGGCATCTAGGGTCTGGGCGAGTGAGGAGCAGGCTAAGAAAAAGATTTAAAAAAAAGGCGTACTCTTGAGAGGAGGAGAAGCTGGTCCTGCCTCCACTCCCACTCGAGATCGTCTGCATTCGAGCTGTTCCAGCTGTCCGTGCTCTTCCGGTTCGGCGGCGGTGGCACAAACACCGAGTTCGACGGCGATCCACAACTGCGCGGCGTCCGCGGCGACCCCTGTGTGCTGGCGGAGAGGAGAGACGGTGTCCGACGCGCAACAGGCGCATGCGAGAGAAACACACCCAGCGGCGTGCCTGGCGCGCGGCGAGTCTGCATGGCACAAACAAAACAAACAATCAACCCGCGCAAAATCAAAATCAATTTAATTCGCACGACTAAATCACACGCAATATCTAATCAGTCAATCGCCTGCACACCGTCGTACGCTGCCAATCGCTGGCACGCTGCAGCCCAGTCAATCTCCCCATCCACCAGCTCCGTCACTGTCCCAATCACATCGTCAATCGACCCAATCCTCTGATCCATGCTGTCTCTCTCTCTAAATAGCCAGTCAGAAAAGTGAGCAACCAAATACGACAACTTTACCGAAGCGTCATCGTGCGATTTTGCACAGCTGTATTTTTTGAGCAGCAAGTCCAACAAAAAAATCAACACGTACATGCAAAATCAATCGTGACACCATACGGCGTCCCAAGTTCATCATTTCGGGCGTACCGTTTACCGATGGACGTGTTCGAGTCATCAACACGGGAAAAGATACCAGCACGCCGCAGTCTCGTAGCTTCATGCCCACACGGTCAGTCCCAGAAATCGCTCAAAGCCAAGACGACCTACAAACTTCCAATACCAACGGGTCAAACTCCAAACGGGCGCTCAACGGAACAATCAAGACCTTGGTGGGAGCAATCAACGGTGGAAGCGAAAGTACCTAATCGCCGAAATCAGCACATACACGCCTTCCACGAATCGGGACGTACACCACGCTCAATGTCTTGTTCCCTGCTCCAAAAGCTATGCTCGAGCAGTGTGTAAAGGATACGCCCAAGACCAAAAGACGGCTCAATAACGTTCGGAGTAAACTCACGAACTGATCATCGTGTACGTGAAACGAACGGATGCGAGTCAAAAGATTTACTCACTCGATTGCTTAAAGACTTTCCGTTCGATAGATACAATATCTGGGGTCAGCTGAAACTCTCTCCCATCCTCTGTTGCGATCACAGTGGAACTAGGAAAGCCGACTCAGCAAGACAGCAACAACTGTCAATACACCTCACCCCTGTGCAAGTTCGTCCCTGATTTTCACCAGAGCAGCTTCGTCCAACGTTTCAACAGTTTTCTGAATGACGCCAGCATCCTGCTTGAATGTCCGGCCCAAATTTTTCCTATTCCACTCGGCAGCCTCCTTCTCTATGACAATCGGGTTCTTCAACGCCTGTCGAACAATCAAAGAATGTCCCGTCCTTGCACTATGAACAGACAAATCATAGGCAGCTCGATCTGCACACCCAACGCATTCAGTCCAGCCCGTCGAATTATGAATTTCCGCATCCCAACAATCGGCCGCGTAATGCGCCATCTCGTTCGCCATGTGTTGGCGAAAACGCAAACGCTGGGAGTTAATGCCAATCTTGAGCAAAAACTGGTGAATCCTTGCTACAAAGTATCCGAGGGTCTGGTTCGCAATGACGCCCTGGTCCACGGCGTCTCCGACTTTCATCCTCTTCGTCTCACTACTACCAGCCTCTTGAACGTGTCGATCGAGCAGGATGATCTCAACATCGCGGACCTCATCAAACCTCTCATGGTTCTTGTTCTCCGGATCGACATAGTGTTCAATTTCCGCCATTGTGAATTCGCGCACACGGAGAAGACCAGCACGAGGTGATATCTCATTGCGGAAAGAACGACCAATTTGAGCTGATGCGAAAGGAATCCGGCCATTGTTATATTCGAGCAGACGAGAGAAGTTGAGAAAATGCCCTTGAGCAGTTTCAGGACGGAGATAGCTAGATATAGGAATTATTCACATAAAAAAAAAGAGGTTGAAAAGCTTGACGTACCCTGGGTGCTGACCAGTAGGACCGATGCTACTCGTAAACATGAGATTAAACTGCTGGGGTTCACCAACTTCGTTACCAGTATCCGGATTACGAATATCATGTATACGACAGAGCTCTCCAAGTTGTGGCCCAGAGAAATTATCCAGCTTGAGATATCAATATACGAATCAGATCTCTAACCCATCAAACCAGGACTCGGAAACGCACCTGGGCTAAAATCGTCTCATACTCTTTCACAGTCGTTTCATCAAGGGCAACAGCAACCGCTTGAGTAGCCCTCTTCTTCTTTTTCTTGCCCTGGTCATCCTGGGGAACAGCAGCAGCAGCACCTCTAGCTTCCAAATTCCCAACAAGCCTAGCCTCAAGAACATTTTTCACCAAATGGTCCGCACGAAGAACATCTCCAGTCTCATTATCCTTCACCATCCAATCCGCAAACCGAGCCACATGACCAGACGTCTCGAAAACCGGAGCTGGCGTCATAATGGTAGTATCAAGTTCGAGCATACCTTCTTCCACGATGAAATGTTTGCGCCATTGATCAATAATGTTGGCCTGCAATGCGGAGCCCGGTGGGCCATAGTCATATAAACCAGCAACACCTAAAGAAGGGAGGAAAAGTCAGATGGAGGTGATGATGATGATGATGACGATGACAAAAAGGAATAGAGCAGGATGCACCTCCATAGATTTCGAAAGCAGGCGCATAAAAAAACCTTCTGTTCAACAAGGCCTCAAGACGTGCCTTGTCAAAAGGATGAGCAACTTTGGTCATTTGAGTGACCGTGGAAGACTGAAAACGACGATGTGGACAACGATAAGATTTTGTGATACGAAAAACCTCATAGATCAATTGCATCGTCATGATGCTGACCCAAGAAGGACCGTGTGAATGAATTTACACACAAGCACATACCCTCCTCACCACTAACCAAGATTAAATTGTATAACAGTACAGATACAATGCGTCCACGACGGGCGATCTAATCATCCTCAATTACAATGACGTCTCCACCTATCTGATCATCACTATTTCGTGGTCTCTTTGCAGCGGAACCTGAAGTGGTATCTTCTGCGACAAGATCGACAACATCTTGACTCTGTACACCTCGTTTTCTCTTCCTGTTCGTGTTCGGGGCACGACTAGTTGCAGTATCTGGGTGAGGTCCAGGGGAGGCTTCATTCTCGTCATCAACAACAATGACTGGCATAGCAGCCTGAGATCCAGCTGCACTTGTTGAAGCTCTCACATTCCTCGCACCCCCTGCAGCACGCCTTGGACCTCGCCCTCTTGGTGATTCTGGTAATTGCTGTGATGAGAGGTGAGAATTAGATGAGGACGATTGTGCCGTCCGGGTCGAGGTTGGTGCAAGTGAGGGTTCGGGCTTTGCATAAAGTCTTGTCCATTCACGTGCAGTGGTGTCATGCTGCTTGCGATCATGGGTATACAGGGTCGCAACAGTAGGTACTGTATTGTAGTCTCTATGAAGGTGTGACAAAGGTGTAGACACAACGGCTTACCCAAGGGGTCCTCTGAGTGGGGTCAACCATCGACATCAAGGTAAGTATGAGGACACTCACTCGGATTGGGATCAGTCAAGAGGGAAGATATTGAGAGCATCACTTTGAACAGGGATAAGGCTGGGGACCAGTTGGTTTTGAGGATATCGATGCAAATACTCCCGCTCTCTGAAATCTAGAATCCATTCAGGAGATGAGAAAATAGGGCAACCTGGGTACTGACATTCATATGGTATATACTGAGATATTTTCCACAGCATACACACAAAACAAGTAGAATATCCCGATGAGCATTGTTACCAAACATGGAGTACTCGAAGAGGGCTCACCGGGTCTTAAAAATCACCCTCGGGGCAGAGAAACTAATTAGCGAATGAGAATCAGGGAAACTGGGAGAGCGAAAAGACGAGAAACAGACAACATAAAAGACGTCACTCACGGATAGTCTACGGGTAAGTTGATCTCTACGTGGAAAACGCCGCCTTCGTATACGCTGCCTTCTGGCCCTGGTATGATGCCCTTCCAGACGTGTAGATTTCCCTCGGTTGGTTGAAGCAATATACTACCGAGATCCTCCTTTTTCAAATCGGCAATTTCGCGATTGATACGTTTCAAAGTCATCTACGCCCGACGATGATCGAAGGGTAGCGGATGATAAGGATGTATTTCAGAGAGAATTTGTATGGGGCTACGCACGACAGAGGAAGGCATTTTGGCTGGTCAAAAGGAGCAGGTATGGTCAAAATCAAACTAAGGCGCGGAGGGCCTAAACAGGGCGCAACATCAGGGTTCTAGTAGCGAGCAGCCTGTCTTGACTTGGGCGACAAGTTCACTCATTCAAGCCTGAAGTTCACGGTGCCTGACAACCAGGCCTAGTTCGAATGAGTTAGTCAAGTTAGGAAAGTTTGAAGGAAAGGCAGTAGCGAGAATGGTACAAACGACATTCAAGACGCTTTTACATCCTTGATCAGCACTCGTCATTGGGAACGAAGGAATCTCGACGGATTGTCTGAGAGCCTGCGATAGGGCTCAGATGTGGATGGATGCATTCAAGTTTTTTGTTCGGCTTAAGGTATTGGTCCTCTACTTCCGTTACCAAGGACGGAATCTAACAACTAGGAACAGATAACGACCAGGCAGAGTGCCGAATTTCAAATTATATCAAGATGCACATGCACGCACTCCTTCTCGTGTAAAGTCAAACTGCAAAGCCAGGCTGGATCTAAGTAGCCAAAAGGAGAATGGGAAGAGGTGGACAAGGTTCAGGCATGAGGGACTTTCGCATGAGTATTGAGGCGTACACGCCACGTCGATGATGGCCTACGCACATGGCAACAGGTGAACGTCTCAAGTCGTCATCTCGAATGTCAGCGCAGCACCCCGATTACACCGACAATCCGTTGGCTGTGCGTTGATAACAAGATCACACCAGCAGAAAACCTGTTTCAAGCTGGAGTGAGCACGAACGACGACTCAAGAAACTCAACGGCATGATACAAGTCGCAAGTCGGAATCCCCATCAAAAGATGATAAGCGATTGTAATCCTTCGTCATCACATACAAACCCACCGCGGCGCGTACATTCGATTGTAGATGCTTGCAAACTACAAAGAGGAGAACAGTCGCCTGCAAACATCAACCTGTCCACGCCGTGGGTTTTTCCCGATGCCCACTCTTCTTCAGGGGTTCTCTCCTGGAGTGTTTCCAGCCACAACTATCAGTATGGATGGTCGTTAATCAATTCTCTTTGATTTATGAGTGATCTAGAATGATATGTAAACTACTAGGAAACTGGGATCCACTAGGCCCACGGGTCCGTGTGATTATGTCAGACAAGCTAAACTAGAATTATTTATAGTATATCTGAATAACATAGAGGGCATGCTCTGGAGGTCCTCATATGACCAATTGCATGACACTTCGTACATTGGCTTGGAGCCTTATGTCGGATTACTTGAGTTTGAGTCTCAACAATTTCAAATTGACTGGGCTCCCACTTTGTAATTGGCCTTGGGAGTGAGTTTTGAGCCATAATTGGTTCAACCCATTGACGAGGCTCGAGAAGCAACTGTGGAGCTCCATTACGTTTCAGATACTAATGTGAATGAAAGTGACTGAGAAGAAGAGGTTTTCCTTGAAGGGCATCAAGTGCATGGGAGCATGGGAGCCCATAGACTCGAGAAAAGGTGCCTGTACATGGATTTCTCCCAGAAAGCAGCTTTTGTTGCTCTTCAACCTTTCTTAGTGTTTTTTGCAGGCATTCAGCTCATATTCTGATTTTTTGCTCATACTATAATTAAAATGACTATACTATTTCAAGTTTAGCCTGTCTGACATAATCGCATGGACCCGTGGGCCTAGTGGATCCCGAAACTACTAGGATGCTTATGTCATGCAGGCCATAGATCTCATTGGAAAACAAGAAGCACTCGCTAGTCACTTCTACAGTGATAGAAAAACTATATCATCAAAATCTCAATAAAATTATTTCCCTATCGTGCAAGAACAGTCTACAATCAGCTTTTGACATTAGTCTTGTGACAGCAACAATGACTGACTGGATCGTGCATTTTACCTGGTGTGTCCATTTCTGCCGCATCACACGTATTCCTACTCAAACCTGTAGGAGCTACGTATGATCCTCGATCAAATTCACTGTCGGGGCTCAAAAGCTTTACAGACAGTACAGTGTCTTACTACTTCCACTCATAGAGGCATGACATCATCATTGCATAGACTTGCGTTTTTCCAACTCCAAACTCCAGCTCATCAGCTACTTGCTAATTCGATCATTATTCTATCTTTGTGGGCTGATCATGATACGTGAAGGATCCAGAGTTTAGATCATTGGCTTAAAAGGATCAGAATAGTCATCCTGTTTCATCTGAATCCTCTTCTCACCTCTTGCTGGTCCCTCGCACACACAATGGCTGTATTTTCTCGCCTTGCCCCTGCTTTGACCACCGCATATGCGTCCCAAGCATGTACATATCGATTGCTTGATTCAATCTGGCTAAATGGTTAATGACTTTTCTAGTGTTCGCAATGGTATCCGTTCCTCAACAAAACGACAAGTATTTTGATCTGGGCGGCGCAGTCGGCTGGGTATCAACCGCTTTCATATCCTTGTACTATCCTGCTTTAAAAGCCAAGTTTTTGGACGGCATACAGAAACCTTTGCCTTCGCTCTCGACTTTCCCGCCTCATAAGCTCGCGTTAACTGCCGCCGTCACTATTTGGAGTCTCAAGCTTGGAAGCTTCTTGGCCCTGGTATTCATGCGCATTCTGGATGGTGGATGCTTGCTCACAGATCCATAGCGTGCTATTAAATCCGGTCGGGACTCACGCTTTGACGAAATCAAGAAGCAACCTGTCAGGTATTCTATTTCCTGGTTTGGCCAAGGTAGGAGATCATGGCTTTCACCTTCATAACTGGAGTTACATTTTTTCACAGCAACTTGGATTGCTCTTGTCGGCCTCCCCGTCTGGCTGGTCAATACATCGCAAGCTCGTTTGAGCGCCACCCTTAGCATGCGCGATTATGCGGCCCTTGGTATCTATATTGGAGGTATTTTATTTGAAACCTTTGCAGACTACCAAAAGTTTGCCTGGAGAAAGGCGAAGGACCTCAAGCAGCACAATGAAAATTTCATCTCTTCCGGACTTTGGAGCATTAGCCGTCATCCCAAGTGCGTTTTCTCCATGAATTCCTACAGCTCCTGACATCGCCGGCCCAGTTATGTGGGAGAAGTTGGTGTCTGGACTGGTATCTGGGCGTTGTCCACTGTCCCCCTACAATCCGCTTTTCCATCTGGTACAGTTGTTATAGCTGCGATCAGTCCCCTGTTCACCTGGTTTCTGCTCCGGAAGGCAAGTTTTCTAATACTAACAAGGTTCACTTGTTGACCTTTAATCCTACCAGGTTACCGGCATACCCCTCTTGGAACGTGCGGGTGATGAAAAATTCGGTGATAATCCAAAATGGCAGGGCTATAAACGGTTCGTTCTTTTGTTTTGCAATTCCGTTTCTCATCCTTAACTTTTAGAACCGTGCCTATTCTCTTCCCATGGGGTGGTGTCGAATGAATGAGGTTTTTTACGTGATGATTTAAACTTTCGCCGCTGTGATGTGACCTAGACATGACAAAAAATCAAGCTAGTGTACCACTAATACATAATCTACCTGTTATCGATATGTCAGGTATACTGTTACGACAAATCACTACTCGAAACCAAGTGCTGTGAGTGTTTCCGACCAATCCCCTTCATCGCCAAGGAATTGGGAGGCGTCAAGCATCCTGAATACATGAGTGGGCTACCATCCATTCAATCCATGAAAAGCTTACAGGGTGTGTACAAAGCCAAGAGAGTTGGGTAAGGTGGTGTTCAGAGCATTGATTGTTGCAGCTACAGCAGGATCAAGTTGGCCAATCATGTTGCCGAAATTGGGCACAGATTGCTGAGCTTGGAGACCGGAAAGACCAGTAGCAGTAACCCTATACATCATGATGTGAAGGAGGTTTTTTAGGTTCGATTCTGAACATTTGCGCACTGAATCGCCTCGCCCAGGACTCGGCTCAGATCTATATCCCTTGGTAAGTCGTCTGTCGAGCCAGCACTAACTGGAATGGCCAGTAAGTCTGAAGTTGCGCCGTTAAAAGCTGTAACCAGGTTCTGGACTTGGACGCCAATGGTGCCATCGGTCGCAGTGTTATTGGCCTGCATAGTCACTGGGAGATGGTATGAGCTTTAACGTTAAAATTCCTCCTATATTAAACAGCTCAAATACCTATATTGAAAACGATTTTACGGTTGGCGACGGAAAGTTGATTCAAGACATTTCCGATCTGCGGGTTGGTGTTGGTGGTTTGCCTCGCTATGAGGGGATTTGCCAAGGTAAGGGCGGCGGTAGCGAGAGTCGTGACAACACGGAGGAGCATACTGGTAGTATGACGAATAATTAGACGGAAGATTCTCCAGTATTTATACGATTTTTCGTAAATTCTCAGAGTCGCAGTGAGCTGCGCGCCGTTATCCACGCCCTGCCAACATTAGCACCATCGCACACTACACAAAATCCCAATGGGGAACCAAGATACAAAGGACGAAACGGCTGAGCTCTTTGTGTCAGACTCAACCTGATTAAGCAATTTTTTCCAGGGTTCGGTACCAATCACGACGATTCCCAGGTATCATTTGGAGGCGTTTCATTGGTCCAGGTTGAGACTTGGGTTGTTTCGTGGATGCACCACAAATTGATAGGTTCACCGTCTAAGTTGTGCAAGGAATATCTTCTCACAATCTTGAGTTGCCTCCCATCGATGTGAACCGCCTGTGACACCCTCCCGAACAAATCATAGTCACCCAATGCATCAGCAATGTATCGGCCTGGGTACCCAGACATGTCAAATTTGCGTGATACGGACACGGTCTAGGATAGAGCCTCATTCACTGCGCCTCCTTCACGAGCTGATTGAGATGATTTTCCTTTGGTTGTCAATCGAGTGGAGATGAAGCAGTCAGAGTGAACCTCCTATATCAGTTGAGATAATCATGTCGGAGAACGCCTGATCTACAACATCCACAAAAGGTGGAACATAGTTACCATAGTCACTGGATCATTGTACAATGCTCACCCTGTATTATATCAATGATTTCTCTCTCGGAGAACACGTCTTATGTATCCATACGGCACGACTCACAATCGTTGAATCAGGCAAAATGACCTGGAACTCTGGGGACCATGATTGATTGATTGATTGTAGAACCTGTCAGAATATCGAGCGTTACTATCAGGTTTCTTCTCCTGAAGATATTCCATTCAGGATGGTCGATAGAAATAGATACAAGTAGCTGAGATGGGACTTGTTGCACATTTGTAACGAGTTTTCGCCCCCCTCGCTTTCTTCTATATATCTAAACTCAACAGACTCGGCATGATTGATGTGATCAGTCGAATACTTGACAAGCCAGCTGAAAATCATGATTTGTCAGCCCTACAAAAATATTATACATCTTATCACAACGTTCACGTGAAGAAAAAGTGGTCTGATCGCGAAAACACATAAAAGATCCCAGATGCTACGCAGCACATAATCTCTTTCTCTATGGATCTCGTTTTGCAAATTTGCGACGATTATTTCCTCGATCGGGTTTGGGCTAACCTCATCCCCCTTACCGCCTTCACGGTGTCACCAGGGCTTACCTGCTCACTGAACAACACCTCCCCTGTCCTTGCATCATTCCCAGAACGAGTTCCAGCAAATTCCTCGATTTCACTTCATGCCGACAAGTTTGCAACCCTCTGGGCGCAGACAGTCGCTTCACAACCATCGATATCTCAAATGTCGGCGTGGCCCCGCGATTACCTTCCGCGCCAACTGATATCCTTGTTAGCGGTTACACTGATAGGGATTCACATCGTGTATTTCCTGTTTGCCGGATTATCGTACAAATTCATCTTCAATCATGAAATGATGAGACATCCTCGTTTTCTCAAGAACCAAGTTAGGCGAGAAATACGTGCCAGCATGCAGAGTTTCCCTTTGATGATCATCCTGACACTGCCTTGGTTTGAAGCTGAAGTATTGGGTTACTCGAGGCTATATGACGGGTGGGACACATATGGATATATATATCTGATACTTTCTGTGCCACTGTGAGTATCCTGCGCATATCAATCATCTCGAATTTACTCACGTTATCAAGGTTCCTCTTGTTTACTGACTATAATATCTACTGGATTCATCGTTGGCTTCATCTTCCAGCAATCTATAAGACCTTCCACAAGCCCCATCACAAATGGATTAGTGAGTTGACCAGTTTTGAATGTCCCGGACTAGGCTGAACTGATATCATTAGTTCCTACGCCTTTCGCATCGCATGCATTTCATCCTGTTGACGGGTATCTCCAATCCGTTCCCTATCATCTATTCATCTTCATCTTCCCACTCCATCGTATGGTTTACCTGGGTTTGTTTGTCGCTGTGAACTTTTGGAGCATCTTTGTGTGTCATCGTTGATGATTGATATTGCTCCATTTATACTGACTCCGAATTCAGATTCATGACTCCGATATGATAACTGGACATGCATTGGAAAATGTTATCAATGGGCCAGCCCATCATACGCTTCATCATCTCTATTTTACCTGTAATTATGGTCAGGTATGTAGTTATCTGTTACTCATTGATATGATTTTCTGACAGAAATCAGTACTTCACATGGGCTGATCGAGTGGGAAAATCGTATCGTCATCCGGACTCAGCGCTAGATCCTCTTCTTGAAGTTCAAGCGTTAAAAAAGCATTGATGAATTTCTATGCAGACATTATTATTTTTATTGGCGATTTGCTAATGTATTATTACTGATAACTAATAATGGACCATACTTGCTATAAGATAGTGTCCATGAGAGGCAGCTAAAGAAAACAACTAGAAAACAATTTCGAAATCGGAAGGAATAGGAGCGGGGGGTATTCACCTGCTGAGCTCGATAATTTGTGAGAATCGCAATTTAAAACCTTTCGTTCCACAGGACTTAACAAGAAACTTTTTTGCTCGGTGATACCAGTAGAAATGACAAGATAAAGTCGTAGAGACACAACTGAGGCATGGTCACTACAGCGATTTCTCACAAGCATAAACTGATCAAAGGAAGTGGGACTTTTCATGTATAGTACTAGTGGGAGTGTTTTCTAAGCTCCTCTACCCTAGCTCTACGTCTTGTTGGTATTGCCCGGAATATTACTTGATTGGTTGTCTGCCTGGTACTAATATCATGGCCCGCCCTTTCGCCACGAAATCTCAGAGTTCTTTCGACATGAGATGGATAACAATGTAAGTCATCAACTGCTTAACATAAACAGTAGATTGCGAGGTGGACATGACGAGGGTCGAACGTTAACGCGATTTACCCTGATATCATGACGGGTCCCAACGAAGTATGGATAACAAATGCACCAGAGGTTGATCCTCTGATGGGTTCACCGAGGAACACCCAAAGATCTCCTGATTACCCTGTCTTCTTGAAAGTCATCATATCCCACCCTAGTCTGGGAAGGCCGATCAATGCAATGTAGGTGTCAGAAACCAGAAGGAGCATTCTCGCCGTGGATCTTGATTCTATAACACTACGAAAGCCTCATACATACAAGAACCGAACAGACGTTTTTACTCAAAAGATTCTGGCCCAGTTGACATGAACGAATGGATGAGCTATCACACATAAGCGTTCCCATGATGGTAGCGAAGAACATAAAGGTCTCACCAAGCAGAGTAGCTTTGATGTTATGAGCAACTTACGCTTTCTCGCCTGGGAGGTGAATAATTCATTCGAGGATTTACGAAAGTATAATACCCTTGTGCCAGGCGTCGACGACTCATTTGGCTCCTTTCCAGGACATTATACTGTTGGTCCAATACATATAACGACCTAGCTCAAGGGCTCATCGGATTGCATGGTATGCATTAAAAAGGTGAAGGCTACTAGTTGAGTGATGAGATTAATTAGTAAGTCCCACAACATGGCACTATTCAAGGTTCAGTTGCATTCTGCGGTTGAACACTATCTCGGATTCATTTCTTCCGATGGCATTCGAGATGGTTTTTACCAGATGGGACGTCCAATGCAAGGTCATCTAAATAAATATCACCAGCTGGAGTTGGAAGCTTTCTTGTCCCTAGAATGGAGCACGATACTATTGACGATTTTCTGAACCCGACTTGTTACAATCTCCAATAAAACCTGTCATTCAACTGGGACAGCAAGACGCGGGTCGACGTCATCACCATATGTCAGTCAATGTTCAAACTCAAGGTTTTTACATTGCAAATGATGTTGACTTAGTGAAACTACATAAATTGAAAATTGGGAGTGTCTGCTAACTCTCTGAAAACAACTTATGAATTCTGAACCTCACTTTTTGTGTATAATGTGCAATATTTTGGATACTGTTGGCCGATTGCATAATTACGAACAATTCAAACTATATTGTCTCCTTCCAAGAAGTATGCCGCGTTGAGATAGAACCAAACTGCCCCATCACTAGGAAGGAAAGAACCATTAGAGTAATCGTATTCGAACATCAGACCTAGAATGTCAATATTGAACTGTCCTTTGATATCAGGCTACATCCAATTTGTATAGGAGACGTATTTGGCTGCATCGAAGCGCAGTTACTTGCAGGTATGCGACTGTCTATTGTCGTCTACTCGTCATGTTTCTGATCATGTTCGAAATTTGAGCTTCTTGAACAGCTTCTTTGGTGTTACCCTGAGATATACTCAACTTCTCAACTTCCACATTCTCCATGTGAATGTTACCAATCTAGACAGAAAGTGGCTAGAATACACCTCATGAGTCCATGACACACATTATTTTGTTCGCATCAGCACGCAATTTCTCATGTGCCCGTCCGACTAGATTTTCCGATGATGGGAGAAACCAATAATGAAAATTCAGCATGCTGTAAAGCTTGTTGCAGGCAAGGACCTATCCAAATCAAGATGAGCGTCGCGCCTCTTTAATGTGTCCCAGGCTTAATAAATAATTAAAATTGACTTGTCTTAATATTTCAAGCGGTTCTCTGGGTACTCCTAAATCTTTTCAAATTTGGGGGGTGACACAAGTAAGGTTTGATACCAAAATTGTTCTTGGAAGACAAGCTATTTGTACCCCTGCAGTGGAACCGAGATAGACTTATGGCCGCAACAAAGCAAGGATTCTCTGTAGATACATATAAAAGGTGGTCAGGCTTCAGGTGGAGCTCAAATCTCTGCATTTCTTGAGCTCCTGTCGAATTAACCTGCCTTGCAACATGCCGTCCTATAAATTGGTCTGTGCCCTCGTTGCATTCATGGTCAAGACCGCGAGTTCTGCTGGTAAGGACATGACCATCAGACTTCATCATCTATTATGAATCCGTCACTTCAGAGTCCTCTGGGATCTCCAGTAGTATAACCGCTCCAGCCACAATTACAATATCAGCTCCTCCCACGTCCACTACTCCTGTGTCGTCTTTACTTCACCCAATTGGAAACACAACGAAGTGTCTTGATGTTCGTGGTGGCATCCTCTGCAAGGATAGTTTCTGCGAGGCTCATATCACTTGTCATATAGTTTTGACTGTAACGGTACCCCTTCTCAGAATTGGGACATTGCTTCTGGCCAAGGCCGTGTCGGACTTTCTGGGACAGATTTCTGTCTCGATGCTGGCTCGAACCCTACAAATGGCGTTGGAATGAAAATTTGGCAGTGTTTCGATAACCTTCCAGCCCAGGACTGGTTTTACACTGACGATGATAGAATCGCTCTGACCAATCAAGGCATGATAGTGCATTTACTTTCCCCTTCACAGAATCTGACATGGTTTTCAAGGTTTCTGCCTCGATCTCACAGACGGCAATCTTGCCAACGCCAATCAGGTACAGATCTGGAAATGTACTGACAATGACGTCAATCAGGTTTGGACCACTAGCCCCGGAGGGTCTATCAATACTACTTCCACTGCCTTCCCCACATCCACTGTTCCCCCCACATCCACTGCTGTCTCCACGTCCACTGTTCTCTCCACGTCCACTGTTCTCTCCATATCCACTTTTCTCGGTTGACATGTTTGCGCGTTGGATTTGGATACGATTCCTATTACCATAAATATAGACAGAAATTGTAGAACAAACCTACGAGTAAAACAATGGACAGTTGTTTAGTTAATCTGTTCTTCTGGTCGAATTGTGGCACTCAAAAGCTCACGGATAAGGTATCGTCGTGTGTTCGAGTTATGGCAAGGTGCGAACGAAAATTGGAGATCGAAGGGGTAAAATGGTACATACAATGGAGCAAAAAAAACAAGGACGATATATCACATCGCTGTAGCAAGATCTCTGTGGCACAAAACTCCTCCCCTTTGGTCGTGGAAGGGTAAAGACAAAGATCTTATATCAACCGGCTTCATTCCGGCCTTTATACACTTTCCAGCTGAAATTCCTGCCCTCGCATTCTTCTGAATCCGCAGAATGCTTTCGACCTTGCCATCATCCTGGCTTGGTGCTAGAAAGACTGGGACAGGTTTTCTTGTAACTCCCAACCTACTTCCTAGACCACGATTAACCATATTGAATGAATCACCAGCTCTGTGGAGAGGTGCCGGAGGGGTATCCAAACCAAAACGTGGCAACAGAGCGGCCTTGCGAGTCACCAACCACTGGAGCGTTCTAACTCTGAATTCATTTCGATTAACGGATCGAGTTTTCGGTCATAGCGAGAGGAATAGCCCTGAGCTGGGTGAAGATGATGGGTGTCACGCCTGAGCCATAATTCTCCACCAGAAATACAGGGCTCTTATCCTTCCTGAACCTCCCATGAATTGCACTGTCACTGCTTGAGCGCATGAGCAAGTCATTTATTAGAATTTAAATTTAGAGAAATGTATCTCGAAAACAATGCAGCTCGGGGACCCTCGCCCAGGCAAGCGGGACAGATCAACGAATTGTACAAGAACTATTGTAGAGCAACAGATGAAGAGATATCGATGAAATTCGCAGCCTATTTCCGGATTTTTTTCTTAACTTCCTCATCTTTACAAGCATGCAACATCACTTTATTTGGCAGCCCGGAAGTCATACCAGAGTGACCTTTTAACCAGTCGTATGATACGGCATATGCGAAGATATTGCCGGTGCGATTAAAAGTAGTGCATGAGATAGGTGCGGATGCAGCCTCAAAACCTAGTTAAACAATAAGATAATCAACGTTCAATGAGAGACATCAGAAATGATTTACTCTTCAGACGGGTGCGTGCGTCCTTATCCCAGAAGTGTGTGGTTCCATCGGATCCTACAAAAATTTCGATCAGCTCGAGGATGATATTTGGGTCCAAAGCAAAATACCGGAAGTCGAAAAAGTCCCATAAACAGGATGGAACGAAATATCGTTAACCGGATAAACTAGGGCTTGGTCCTTGGCATTATTCGAGTCACGGCGGTGGCATTTGAAAGAAAAATTATTGCTAAATTCTGATTTAGGTTTCGGATATGGAAGACTGATTGAGAGACTTACGATGAATCAGACTCCTCAACGTACCTGAGAAAAATAAGAATTTAATAAGATTTTCGACACCTTCGAGTTGAGCGCACTCACTGTATGGCCACGCGACCCTCAATACTCCCAACTGCAAATCCGCTACTCTGAGCAGCAGTGAAACATGAGACAACGCGAGTTTGCCACTTTAAGGGTGATGCTAGGGTCTGCAAAAAAGCTAAATACGTTTCTGTCATCGGAGCAGAAGCTGAAAACCTTGTAAGGAGTAGTGGGGTTGGTGAGATTAAAAACTTGTATGTGACGCTCAGCCGTTCCGACAACGAGCATAGGGTATTGTACGTCAAAGGAATAACATCTTTCCGGTAATTGGACGGTAGCGGCGGGAGTTTGTGATCTAAGATCCCAGTACTAATGCGAGTCAGCCCATTGCTTATACTGAGGACTCGAAAGGATACTTTGATCGTTTTGTCCCAACTGCCAGTAGCCAGAACACCCATCTGCGGGGTCTCGATCCATTTAACAACCTTGATAGGCGCGTCATGTTGGGCAACCTGCGTCGTTTGACCAGTTGTGACGTCAAACATACGACCAGCATTGTCAGCACCGCCAGAAAGTATCTTTGTACCATCCTAATAGTGGTTTTGAGGCCCATTCAAGACCTCAGAGAGAAAAACATACCTTATTCCAACAAGTTGACAAGACAGGACCTTGGTGGTGATATATAGCCTTGCCTTGTGTCTGCCCTTGATTCCCTACTTCATAGATTCGAACCTAGAGTGATAAGTCAGAAACGAGGGGGCTGATTATGGTAGAGAACACACGCTATTGTCCCAGCTCCCGACGGCCAGATAGTCCGCCTGTGTTGAAAAAGAAAGGGAAGAGATTGAGTCCGGGGGTGGTTCTGTGACCTCAATATCCTTATCACCGGATGTGGACGTGCTCGTTGTAACAGAAGTCGGATTGTTGGAGAAGAAGGCCATATACGAGAAGGTAAGTCAGAGTTTGGTCAAACGAATACCGCTCCAAACAATTCTCTGCGTCAACATCACAATTCCCACACTTTCCAATTATTTCGCTCCGTCTCAATTTTTCGACATTGCGTCTCAGGCATGTTGCTGGACTCGCATCAATCAAGTTTCTCATGGATTCATAGCCTATAGAGGTACGATATTTACTTTTGGATACTTCGTCGACTGCAAGTGGCCCCGGCTCAATTCCCGGCAAAGGATTGATCGGTGAGTATTTCAATGGACAAGTTAGGCATGCATGTTAGCTGAGAATTGCCTTTTAGTTTTTGTTATGTCTACAGTTGAGGACAATCCCCTCCTCTTCAGGTGTTAATTTTCTGCTAATTTTTTTATGGGACTCAAGTGAATTAGGAAGTAAGACAAAATGTATGTTACCCATCTATTGGCAGCAATATTTATCATGACCTAATCTTTCGGCCATCATCCTTTATATATTATACAATTTTGAGACCTGACAACGAGGCTTCGTAGTCTAGAGGTACGATACTTGCTTTGGGAGACATCTAATTGCAAGTGGCCCGGGTTCGATTCCCGGCGAAGCCCTTTTCCATTGTTAATCTTATGCCAAACGGCGCAACTCTTTTCATTGAATGTTATGCATTTCCCTTTTCCAGATTAAAAATTAAACTTGATACACAATGTAGAGCTACAATTGTGACAAAATAACCCGAGATGATCCCGGTTATATACGAGATCATAACCACAGAAAATGAAAAAACAAACCCATTAAGAGCTAATAGCCTATTCTAGGGTGTAATAATACGATATCAAAGGCTAGGAAAGGACGAACCAGCCTAGGGAAGGACAATGATAATAGGAGTGGAGGTACCCTCTTTGGTAGTGTCTCCTATTTACAAGGTGGCGTCAGTCCAAGCCCCACACCAGCACATAAGCTTAAGACATAAGTTAATAACACACAAATGTCAGACAACGTTATGGTCACCGCCAAATCGAATGTACGCTGGGTCCGCTTTAGGTGTACCTGGATGGAGCTGTAGCCTACCCTCCCAAAGAGCTGCAGAAGATCTCGAGGGATCTGCGTGTGCTGGGTCCGAAAGTGAACCCTCTTGACCTCCAGTAGCAACAGCACCAGCAATGAATGTTGGTATCATCGTCATCATGGAAGGCCTGGTAATTTATTAGAAAGACTCGATAGATTTTATAGGTGATAAGATTCTTACACAGGCAATTTCTCGTGTTCGCCGCTCAGACACACAGAACGACTCTTCCCAACAAACGATGAAGCCCGTATACGCCCTCCTCGAACATTGCCAAAATAGCTGAGATTGTCACGGACCAGGGTGATAGCACCACACCAAGTCTCCTTGTCGGGTCGAACAGATGGTAAAATCTCTGTTTCCTGTTTGCCAAAGAGGCCAAGAGCACGAAACAGCCTTTCAAAACGCTCATTAGGTAAAAGGCGAACGAGCACTCCCAACGGAAGCGATACAAAACCGAGGGCTAGAGAAATCCCCCACTCGCGTCCAGGTAATCTGATTACCTGGAAAGCATCACCCCCAACGAATACTATTAATATTTGTACACCAATCTCTGGAAGGAAAAATCAATACATGGACAAGGTATTAATTCAAGAACTGACCAATTAGAGTAATTCCAATGAAATAATGGTTACCAAGCATCCCCTCGAATACATTCATTCGTCGATCGAGACGGCGACAATTGATAGAGTTGAAAATTTGAGCGAAGACGAAAGTATTAAACACCAATGTTCGTACAATGTCGTCATTGTTAATTGAGTGATCGAAACCAAGGATCCGGTGACCAAGAAAGTGGAAGAGAAGGATGATAAGAACCTGGTATGTTGATTGAAACAGAATCATTTTGTACATATCGGTGGAGAAGAGAGGAGCGGTTTTCTTGTCCGGCTTCCGATCGAGTTGCGTTTCAGATGCCGGGTCCGTAGCGAGTGCGAGCGCAGCAAATGTATCCATGATGATGTTGATCCACAGGAGTTGGACAGCACTGAGTACAGATTCCTCCTGGTTAGAGGCAAGAGCGGTGACGAAAGTGATAACAACTGCCGTGATATTTACAGAGATCTGGAACTGCAAAAACTTACGGACGGCGTCATTGACACAGCGTCCCCAGATGATAGCCTTGACGATTGAAGAGAAGTTGTCGTCCATCAGGATGATGTCAGAAGCCTCCTTCGCAACCTCAGTACCAGCAATGCCCATAGAAAACCCGACGTCAGCAGTTTTCAGAGCAGGACCATCATTGGTTCCATCGCCAGTCACACCAACAATCTCGCCTATTGACTTCAAGGTTTCAACCAGGACCTTCTTGTCCTCTGGCGACGAACGAGCTAAAACCTGAAGTCGAGGCACAATTTCGAGCCGTTCGGCCTGTGTGAGCTGGCGAAAGACTGGTCCCTCCATAACAATACCACCGGGAGTAAAAATACCACACTGATTCGCGATCGAACGAGCGGTGAGCACACTGTCACCTGTACACATCTTAATAGAGACACCGGCACGATGGCACTTGGCGACGGATTCACGGACACCGGGACGGAGAGGATCTTCAATCCCAGTGATACTGACCAAGATTAGATCCTGCGCAAGTTCTTCGTAAGGCACCTGGGAAAAGGATTTTAGGAGATTCAAGAAAAGAAGCACTGTAAGAGTCTACCTTTTCCTCATCTGAGTTCGAAAGGGTTAATCCTACGGAAGACCAAGCAGGGATGTCTTTATAACAGAGCGCGATGGTTCGAAGAGACTGATTTGCATAGAAAATCATGGATCGGTTGATGTTCTCACGTGCATGTTTGTCTATAGGACGAGTCTGGACTGGAGCGCTGGTGTTAAAATTGTTATCCTTGTCAACGACGACACGATGGTTGCACCGCTGCGCTAGAATTTCAGAAGCACCCTTTACATGAAAACGATAATGGCCATTTGGAAGCTTGATGACAATCCCCATGGCCTTACGTTCACTGGAAAACGGGATCATCTGGATGACCTCTGTAGCCTCACGAATTTCCCGAAAACTGCGCCATCCAAGGTCCTTAGCGAACTGCAGCAAAGCTGTTTCTGTTTTACTTCCAACAAAAATGGGTGCGCCTGTCTCAGGGTCGACATCCTCGAATGCCGTAGAGTTGATCGCAATTGCTTCATTGAAAGTTTCCTGCAGCTGGGGCGACATGACATCGTTGAGTTTCGTCAGATCCAAGGAGAAGTCCTCTGGATATCTTCGAGTCTCTCCACTTTCGTTCGCATTCGAACGAGCCGCATTCTCCCCGAGTCCCCGCACGAACTTCGCATGGATGCCAACTGAACCCGCGACGACAGTCATCGAGTTTTGAGTAAGGGTGCCAGTCTTATCGGTGCAAACCACGGACGCATTGGCCATTGTTTCACAAGAGCCCAGGATACGAACCAGCAACTTCTCAAAAGTCATGCGCTTTGTGGCGAATGCTAACGCAAGAGTAACAGCGAGTGGAAGGCCTACACATGAGGTAAGCATATGAGATAGGCATAGACGTGCTTGATACATGCCTTCAGGAACAGCAACCACTATCAGGGTGACAGAAATGATTAGGATGTTGACAAAAGCAATCCCCTTCTGACTCGGTGTCCTAGATCCATTTTTTAAGAGTTTTGATATTAGTGACATGAAGACAAACGAACCGTTGGGGCTCTCCCGTGCCCAACTGGACGAAAAAGCGAATCATCAAAGCCATGAAGAGAAGAAGACCAGCCAGAGAGCCTATTTTGGCGATGAGTTCCGCAAGGTTATTCAGCTTGACTTGGAGGGGAGTATTTTCAGCGTCCCCTCGAAGTGCTATTATGTCGTTTTGATAACATGAACCTGAAACAAGATATTGCAACGCACCCATCATGATACGACCGTTGAAGCTTTTTGTCCCTACCGCTACCACTACATATTTGCCAACGCCCTCCAGAACCTTGCTTCCACTGAGAATAAAGCAATCGGCGTGTGTTGTTGTAGTTCTCACACTTCCAAGCATTTCGTCATATGAAAATTTGCGGATAGCGTCTGATTCTCCGGTGGCGCCAGACTCGTCACATCGAACATTGTATCCGGAAAGGAAGACTCCATCGCATGGAATGATTTCTCCAGGCTCGAGGAGGGCTATATCACCAACTAATACTTCCTATCTAGTAGTGAGAATAAGGAAACGAAAGATTCACTAGACGAACCTTGACATCAATGACCTTCTCTTGACCATCCCGTATGACCTTCACTCCACGCTCTTCTTTCTTTTCGTTCAGAACTCTGAACTGTCGCTCTTTCTGCCAATCATTGAGAGACCCCACAAAAACCTATATACGATAATTCGATCATTGATCATGCTGAGGAAAGGATACACACACCACAATGGCAATGGCAATCATGATCGCAACGCCCTCCACCCAGTCAACCGGAGGTTCATCGGGTGATCGGGGTGTGCCGAAATCCTGAAAAAGCCCTAGAGCAAGGGAAATTGCCGCAGCAATGGAAAGGAGTATCTGTAGAGAATATGAACAGATTCTCTACAATCATGAATGAGGTCAGACGAACCAAAACCTTGTCCTTCAAAGCAAGCCACATCAGTTGAAGCAATGATTTACCCGGTCTTCGAGGGAGGAGATTCTCCCCAAATACTCGTTTGCGATCATCGAAAGTGGCCACGTGTGCTGAGTGGTCTTCGTTGATGGACGGTTCTCGAATATGACCACTTGGTTCAGTGAGAGTGATCGCTGGGAGTTTTGATGAGGCAGAATAGGCAGAAGCAACAGATTTGATCGTCGCTGATCTCTGCAATGATAGAGTTGAAAGGCCGTAGTCGGCACTAGTTGCAAGCCCTCGAATCAGGCCAACTACACCGCCGAAGCTCGTGAGTGTATCAAGATTCTTTGGATCCAGCATATGGGCAAGTTGATAGGGTTTGAACGGAAACGGAGCCGGATCAAGACCTTCATCCTGAAGCAACTCCAGTTGGTAGGAAGTTTTGCCATCATGTTCATCTACAGATTTGTCCTTCTTCTTTCCTTTTGGTCCATGGTTATCAAGGTTCTGACTTTCGGATTCAGAGGACTTGCGGGATTCAAATGACTTGCGAGTCGAAGACAATTGAGGATGAACGTCAGTAAGAGAAGTCGCACACGAATTCACCTTGGCGACCACTACGTCTCCCATTTCTGTTACAGAACTCGCAGTGGTTGCATAACTAGGCCTTCTTCTATGTCCACTCGAGCCAGCATCATCGGGACTTAGGAGGCTAAAGGACAATCTGTCATCTGGCTGGCTGTCACGAAGGGCGAGAGTAGTCTTGAAACCGCTATCAGAGTGGGTAGAAATCGTAGGAGAAGGAGGATATGCAATCGTCGGCGAGTAGTCAGAGGGCGAGGACGAGAGCAAGTGCTGTAAAGTGGGGGATGGGAGAGAGAGAAGAGCAGTGTTAGGTTCAACGTCTACATGGGTGGCCTGGATAGATCCTGCAGCGTCGGTGACATTGATTGAAGGGATGTTCTGGTCGTCGACAGACATAAATGGAGAAGGACAGGCCAGAAATCCCAAACATGCAGTTGAATGCTGGTGTTGGTTTATATATGGTTATATATGGCACACTACACACACAGCCTCACCTCTTGCCCACGCCCCACGCCCCTATCTGCTCCCTTATCGTCTACAAAAATCCAGCTCTTGAACCATTACTAGATCCGTAAGATACTGTCATCTTGCCTAGATGGCTTATGCGCAGTAGTAGCTACGGTGTGAGGTAGATTAAGAAGTGTCGCCCTTGCCAAATGAACTGTACAGCCCATTGGAAGCAGGAATTTTTGCAGTGCATCGTGTCTGAGTCAACCTATTCAAGCAACCAGTCTCGGTCTAGTGGCAGATGGCCCAGGCTGTGTTGCCATAACTCAATTTCAACACCACTCTCTCTTTTTCGTTATCGCCGTTTGTTCTTCATGAAAATCTCTTTGTGAGCGAATTTAAGCCCATCTGAGTCAGATACCCTCCGGAGCACGAGTTGAATCAGGTCATAGACTTTCACATAGTGAAGATTCGGCTCCAGCAGGAACCACAGAGTGCAGAACTCTTACAAATAGCTATGACACATAGTTTTGACGAAGACTTCAAGTCCACAATCAAGTCATGCCAAGCCACCGGTGCTTCCAATTTGCTTAACTATCATCTCCAGTCGAAACTTGCGGAATATCCGTGGCAATTTTTGGTTCTCCAACTGACCCACACGATCCATGCTGCTGGTAATTACATCTTTCAAATTTTGAGCTACTTGTTACCGTTACTGAACCAACAGTCACTCACTCAACAGTCACTGTCGATGCGCCAAGAAACTGGCTTAAAATTGCAACAAGCTCATTGAATACGACTCGAAAGCTTCCGGTAATGAACATCGCACAGGTCGGATCTGCGTCCTTCGGTGACAAAATTCTTGCGCACTTCGGCGTCTGCGCACCTTAGTCATTCCTTGAGGCGATGCGCAACAGCGTGCAGTGAATGGCTGTCATCCATTCCACCGATGAGATTGGATTTCCTTAAAAACTCTGTATTCCGATATGAAATGAAGGGATTGACTTCACGAAGTGGACGGCAGTGCATCAACCGCTGTCTCGGACATCAATCAGGCTTACAACGTAATAGAAATGATGATTGCGACAGCTTCACGACAGCTTCACCAGGAGATAGGTGGTAAGTCTACGAAATGAATATAAATGTAGTACTGCCCAGAGTGTGTATCACGTCAGAGCCAAAATTTAAAGGCGACGAACCTGGGACTCGAACCCAGAAATCTCCAGCTCATTTTTAAAGGTCTTTACACCGGAAACTGGCGCGTTAACCATTACGCCAGTCCGCCTCCAAAAACTGTTTAATTTTTGTGTAATATATCATTTAATATCATGTGCCGGTTCGATAACGGACCATCGTACAAATGGAGGTAGCTGGAGTCTAATAAAATGCCTGGAGAGTATGGCGACTCCCAAGAATTTTATTCTTTCTGCTTTCTTATCGGTGCTTTCCTGTCCTTGGATTTGAGAGTACTAAATTTATTTTGCAGTCGGTCCGAATATACATTAACAAGGAGAATGAGTTTATTTGATGGTTCGTCAGGAATGTGATAGATGATCCCGATCAAGCTCCTCTGGTTATAGGGTGTAGTGGCACAAAAACGCCACAAGTGGGTCGCCATGAATATGCGTGTTGGAGCCAACTTTTACATACCCTTTTCTATGTCATTGTTCGAGACCAGTTCGTTCATTGAGCTTATTTTCTATCTTGAGTATCCAATGCTTACCGTGGGGTGTGGGGTGTGGCAGTCATGACTGATGTATGTTACCGGTCCTGGAATTACACTCTGGAACCTCATCATCTCAATTGATCGATAATTTGAACGGCGTTGCTTTGGGGCACCTAGATACTCTCGTCGAGTTGGTATTGATCTATAGACTCATCTGCCATCCGTCCATGCACGTCTGGGTGTTTTTGAGAAGAGACTGCCTTCAGCCACGTTGTTATTATACAAAGAGGTGATATCATAAGCAGGCGTCCACATCGATGGGATTCCCTAGTCGGTCCAAATGGTTTGAGTTCGCCGAGAGAACGCAACTCGATCTCATTAGATTTCTGGAGAGTGATCGGGATGTTGTATGAGTATAAATTTCTGTACAGTATGCATCTTCTCAAACCTGTCCCAGCCTCGTCCGCCATGCGGGACATGACATCTTGACAAGACATGAGGGATGTATAAGTACCTTCAAGATGATGATCAATGCGAAAATGGCAGACTTCTATATCTGTTAGCTCGCCTCTTTTATGATACCAAAGTTGGGTCACTTGAGGCTATACAGTTCAGCCACGTCCCCAAAATTCGTTTCTACAGACGTAGACACCAGAAGGTGGGGTTCAGCATTGGCCGTCACTGAGCTGAGAAGCATATCCACTACAGATGCCTCACCTTGGACTGAGGGACAAGTGTTCGGTCCATATGTTATCTATTGGGTTTTGTAAAGTCTAACTATGTTTGTCTATTTATATCTGTATTCGTATGATCAGATTATGAGCGCCTAAAGTTCTTGGAGATAGTGTGACTATCACGTGCACAATGCCATAATTTACCACAATACAAAGTAAAGGTAAAAACAATCCCCGGAGAAACATGCATACAATATTTTTACGTCTCAAACAAAGGTCCATGCCGGACCGTCGCGAGGTCAGGCTTGAGGGGTGCTTGAAATAACTCCATTAGCATGCGGCTCTGATCCAGTTTGATCGTCCTTGTTATTATTCTCAATATTAATTCGGTCCAGTTCTTTGATGAAACTGCTACCCCAGAATGCAGCTGTGTACTTTTTCACGTATTTGAACAGTTTGCGGTGATTTTCTATCCTCGTAGCAGTGTCCATAGTCACCGCTTCGTGGATAGCATCAGCGACCTGCTGTGAATCCCATGGGTTTACAACGATTGACCCATTGAGGCTCTGCGCTGCTCCGGCAAATTCAGACAGGATCATAACACCTTGACGTGCTTGTTGGCAAGCGACGTACTCATAGGATACCTGAAGAACTAATTTAGATTTGTGACTCCAGCCTGAGTATTTAAAGACAAACCAGATTCATACCGTCCCTGGTGCTAGTGACCAAACAAACGTCACTGACAGCATACAAGGCACAAAGTTCGTCGAATGCGAGACTCTTGTGCATAAAATGGATAGGCATGAACTCAACGGTACCGAACCGCCCATTGATTCTTCCAACAAGCTCATTCACTGTCGACCGGAGGTTTTGGTATTCCTCCACGTCCTGACGTGAAGGCACCGCAAGTTGAACAAGCACAACCTGAAAACAGAAGATCAGAAGTCGCTCTCAGATATGACATTGACCAACTTTGCCGATCCATTCTGAGTGCTGCGTTAGGAACAACTCCATCGCATGGAGCTTTTGAGGAACCCCCTTTATGTAATCGAGACGATCTACGCCAACGATGACCTTCACCCCACCGAATCGCTGCTCCAACTGGTGAATGCGGTCCTTGACAGACTGCTTTTGTAGATTCTGACATCACCTTAAGCATGAGATCATCCTTAAGCAAGTCGGTGAATTGTCAGTAAACCCTCACGTCAATGAAAGAATCTGGTTCTATTCCAATGGGGAATGTTCCAACATGGGCAAGGCGACCTTCAAATTCTACCCCGTTCGGCATCGTCGGAAGGCCAAGGATACGTGTACAGGACGAAAGGAAGTGTCGTGCGTAATCGTAGGTGTGGAAGCCGATGAGGTCACAATAGAGAACACCATACAGAATTTCACGGCGGACTGGAAGGATTCTGCGCAATAATGAAAGACGAAAAAATCCGTATCAATCTTGACATACCTGTATATCTCACTACTTGGGAACGGTGTGTGCAGGAAAAACCCGATTTTGATCCCAGGAATGCTGGCTGCTGTGGGAGATCCAAACTCTTCTCCTTCAACTCCCTCTGCAATTCTCGATAGTTGTTCCAGTGTGAAGTTGTCGATATTGCGTCCATCAATGAGTCCGCGCAATAGCATAGGCAAGAGCATAAGGTGATAATCTTGTACCCATACCATAGCTCCGGGGGTAATCTGTTGTCGGACGGCCTCAGCGAATTGCATGTTTGCTTGTCTATAAGCCAACCAATTCGCTTCATCAAAGTTCATTTCTCCAGGGTGATAGTGAAAGAGCGGCCAAAGAATTGAGTTGGAAAAACCATTGTAGTGGCGATCTGCAACGTCGTCATCAAGATATACTGCTTGACAGGAATACTCCTCCATCAGCCTCTTGTCGACGTGAGGACGGTCTTTGAATGGGATGAAGAAGCCCGGCCAGCCAATCCAGGTGAAACTGAGTGATTTTTTGAACCCAGAGAGAGCAGAAACAAGGCCACCGGATGACATCTTGAAATGATATTCGCCTTTAGAATCCTTCGTAATAGTGATGGGCAGTCGATTGGACACGACTATTAAATGACCGCTAGGTTTATCCATGGTAGACAATGGTCAGTGATGAGAGTCGGGAGACCCAGGATGACACTGAGAGAGAAGTAACAAGATTATATAGTGGCAAGAATCAACGCTGAAGGATTGAGTGTATTGAGCGAAAGAGGGGAAAAACCCAAGGCGCGATTCCGAATTGGGAAAGATAATCGGATCATGAAAACGTGCGATCGCCAGGTCACAGTAGCCTATGAAAGCTGCTCACTGCCATATATATAGTCAATTTACACGACAACGTTCCAGACCCTATCAAATTTGCCCAGTACATCTAATTCAAGCCCTTCTATCTTTGACTTTCATAAATGATTCACATGTGATACTATCCCAAATGGTCAACAACCAGAGTTGGGCCTTATTTTCGGTCCTCAAATATCTTTGCTAGTGCCCAATGCCATTGAAAGTTTCGAAAGAACAGAAAATCATGCATACGGCACTAAATCTCAAAATACAGGTGAAGACTGAGCAGTTTGAACCATTGCTCCTATGCTTTTTTGAGTCCAACGTGTTTAGTCGAAAAGACCAAAGCCCTGGATCAGAACGTATGAGTATATTAATCCAAGGGTATCAAAATCAACGTACCATGTCCTCATCGGATTCCTCAGCTTCCTCTTCTTTCTCCTCGGCTGCCGGAGCCTTGGCGGCATCAGTGGGAGCAGCGGCATCAGTAGGAGCAGAAGTAGAAACAAAAGCCTCGGGGTTTTCTAGATATTCCTTGATCTTTGCATACTTTTAGTTTTCGAGTTAGGATACCAAAGAAAGAGATACTTCACCTTTTCTGAGCCATCGAAAGTGTATTCAGTACTCAAGGAGATAGCAAGGACATTCTTGTAAGAGTTGACAAGGGAGTGCGTAACGGAGGCAAGGGTAGGATAGTGAAGGGCAAGAGAGATGCACGCAATCGTCTTGATACCAGTGAGGAAACGATTCATGAGTTCTTCGTCGGTTACATCAAGGACCTCAGGGGAGAACACATTGCCAGAATCATATATTTGAACTACAGTCATTCCGTATGTGAACGGGGAAATGTTCAACATGTTAAGAAGGGTGGCTTCAGATGGACCAACACGAGTCCCTGCAGAAACAACCTTGACATCGGAAATGATTTCAATGGTACCACGGGCGATCTTTGTGGGGATACCAAGGGCCTGGAAGAAAGATGTCTTTCCCGGTTCCATGCCCGTGTTACCAGCAGGAACGTGGACATCCTTGGTAGAGAAGGCACCAGCACGGGCAGGCGCAGCAACTTTATTGGCAACGATAATGTCACGGATATCGGGGAGATCTTCAGAAGTGAAGACGAAGCCGACGTTATCCTTCACACAAGGTAGGAGACGTTCGAGTTCAGGAAACTCCGAGAGGTTAGAACGTATCACACGTCGAATCATGGTGTTCTTTCCCATCAAGACGATACCTTTGCCACGGAGCGCAACACGGATCTGATGCATCTGGTTGGAACCGACATTGTCCACGTTCACAACAAAGATGGAACCTTTACGTATCCGTTCAACAAAATTCACGGGACAAGCACGAACAGACTTACGATAAGTTTGAAAAAGCTCCTTGAGTTTCTGAGAATAAACCTCCTTGACAGCACGAGAAGCACCCATTGTTTGTGATTATCTGCAAAGTATGGGTAGTCCGTCCGGTTTTCAGCTTCCAAAAGCACGCACAGATATGATAGATTGCGAGTTCAAGTTGACCTCCCTATTGACCTCTGCTCCTGATGTCATCGTAAGTCAGAGAGACCCAATGGAAAACTTATTGCTCACCAGGTAGTGCCAATGGATTTTTCAAGGCAACTTGCGTCGAGGACAGATAACAAGGGATTTTATGTGTAGATCCTTGGGAAATAAGGTTAGAACTCCGCCGCGGCAATGACCTCGGCGTCTTAGTATCGGTCTTAGTGGACTGTCTGTGAGTCCCGCCCGCAACACCTCGCATCGCGCTTTTTCAGCGCAGAGCGAGCCGGGAATACTCGCAAGTGTACCTCCAGTGAGGCTGTGACGTGTCAATCGCAGTTTTCCAGTTTACCTCCATGCAATGGAATGTTGCGATGTTGCCAGCTAATTTTCCACTCGCGCAACAGAAGTGACACTAGGATAATTTCTAATTTATGGTGCGTCAGCTTTTCATGAGAAACAATGGTTGAGCGGTATTTTATAGGTCTTCATACGCAAAGCCTCGATATGTGTCTTATCCTCCGAAGCCATGTTCACTGGACAGGCCCCGGGAACCCATAGGCTTACCTTCAGATGAAGCATGCTCTGCACTGGTTGATGGCCCAGTAAATGCTTCCATTAGCCATGTCAATAATGGAACAGTGTATCCATATGGGCCAGACAATTCCGCACATCGCATACTAGATGGAACACCGGCAGCAAGGAGCCGTCTGTTCGTTCAAAGTCATGACGAGTCGCGAATGCATCCTTCCCAGAATAACACTGAGTTAACCACACCGGACACTTGGTGTAGCGCCTTGTCCCCACCTCTTGATCCAACAGCTACACTGGGTTCCATCTCTTTTCATGCATTCGCGGATGTCCTCGAGTTTGTGAACGGAGTACTCAGCAATATTGCTTCTGACACTATCCCGCCAACCCACTTTGAACAATTGAGGACAATCCTGTGGCGATTCGGTCCAAATTTATTGCGTCAACTGGATGCCAAGGCCAGTGATGAGCTGCTCTGCCTCTTAGGTACAATTTCCGATGAGACAAATACCTCCCAGTTCCACAGTTACTTGGGAGGATGGTGTACGAATTTGACAGGAAGAAAATTTTGGGAGGAAATTGTAATGATCGCAGAGATGAAGGAAGCTCTGGGGCATGCGTTTGGAGAGAGGGAGAGCTATTGGTCAATGAGGGCGTATCTAGGACAAACAGGGACTAAATGCTTTAAAGGTGTGTGTATTTGTATCTGTCATGAGTTCTTGTTCTCGATGGCCATTCCTATCTAGCTGCAAGGCAAAAGGCCCAAGCATATTATCTGCGACTTGCGCTCACGACACGGTCAGAGCCTGCGATCGTCGTTCCATATCTCAACAGCTTTTTCATGTCTCCCTTGATGCCTAAGTTTGGAGGTGCACTCAACATTCTTTTGGATGTTTTGAATCAGCCGAATCCTCATAGAGACATTGTCGGAATTCTCTGGACCGTCATCCTGACATATAATAACGTCCTATCTCTGGAGCAAAAGGGAGCAATACTTGACATGATGCTTCTCCGTCTTTCCAGTTCTGAGCCCGAAAATTTTCGAGATGCTGGAAAATCTTCCAGTATAGAGGATATTGTCGTTGGTTTTGTGGCTTCATTCTTTCCATGTTACCTGGAAATGGGAATATCCCCTACTCTTTTGTCATGGGCAAGAGGCTGCGCTGAATCGAGCATCGCAGGAGAGATTCCCATCAATGACCGTTTCAGCAATCTGGTCCTGCTAGCCGCGTGGATTATGCCACAGGAAATTTCTGGTTTGCCGGATTTTCGATTCGTAACTGATGGTCATGACTGGAGGCCATTCATCGGCCTAGCAATGTTAGATCAGGTTTTCTACGGTCGAAACCTGACGATCGCTGAAGTCAGGGAATTGCAGACTATCATACGATCCCTCTGGCACTTATGGGAAGGTGTTACTACCATTGATACACCAGGCGAGATTCGTCGGATTGTCGCAACTGCTTTTCTTCGTGCAGCTGCTCGACTCCAAGACAGATTATTGTTGGATTCATGTCTTGAGGATATTTCCGCAGGCGCGTTATGGAAGACCGCTTCACATGTTAAGGAGCCTGAGGCTAGACAGGTAGAGCAGCTTTTCAGAGCTCTTGCCGAATGTGTGTTGGTTTTCAGGGGCCTAGTATCGACGCGGATGTTGCCCTTCCTCAGAGACATCTCATACAACTCCTTCCACCTGGATTTCTATCTCAAGGGGATATTTCATCAACTAGCAACTTCGGACGCGGATACTGTATATCGATTTTACTGCGAGTGCCTCTCTCATGGAATACCGATTTCGTCCGAAGCGTCGATCTTTGTTGCCCAGACTTTGGCCTGTGGACACTATTGGGATCAGGTGACCGCATTTCTTCGGGATGATCAGTTTGACAGTACCTCATTGAAACCCCTACTGGAGACCATTCTACGTATTTTCCAAGCGAACAGACAGGAAGATACGACTCCTGCACTTGCCGGAGCCACTGCTGAGGCAATGTTGACGTGCTACTCTAATGTCAGAATCCCTAGCCGACTCAAGTATCCCATTCGGTTCTTTCTCCCTATAATGATTGCTTCGCGGCATCCCCTGAGGGCTGTCCAAGTCCTTGAAGTTTTACGTCAGAACAATCCAACTATGTTCTCTTATCGTTATTTCCTCCGGATTATTGACATACTTTTTCAATATCGTCAGTTCGCCCTGGGAGTCAGAGTCTTCCAATTAGCGACTGAAGTATTCCATGAAAAGCCTGCCATTATCAAGAACTTTTTAAGAAAAACGAGATATAGACTGGCTCGCGCCGGTGCCTTCAAACTTGCGTCCCCTCCTTTCATTAATCAACCCTGTCCAGGGACATCGCGTGACCAATTTGTCTCCCTATCTCTGCGCAAACCAGCGCGATCAGTCTGGTGGACTGTGCTACGATCATTTCATGTTCTGACAGCCTCACCCATCAACGGTTCCGTTGTCTTGATTGCTGTGCAAGTCTTGCTGCGACATCGACGTTTCAATCTTGCGAGGCAGTTAATTGCGCAGTCGTCTAGTCAGCTCAGGTCGCAGGACATGACAGCGATAGGTAATACTTACCTCCATGCATCTCTCTTGTATTGGAATAAGCGTAACGGGCGTCTCATGCGACATATATTGCGTGCCAAAGATTTTCTTTCGCAAAAGTATGGTTTTGTGGCCGATCGTATCACGGTCAACATTGTCATCAAGACCATGCTTCGCTGGAGAGTTCAAGTGGACTCACGTCACATTATGTGCTTATTTGATCATCTTGTTCGAAACGGATATCCAGCTTCAGAACGATGGCATACTGTAAATGGAGTACCGTTTGGTACGCCACCGGGGGAAATAGCTCTGGATCTCTCGGGAATTCGCCAGGGCTACTCATTCAAACGTCATGTGCGACCTCTTTACAGGATGCTTATTCGAGAGTTATTTTTGAGGAAGAACGCACGTGCAGCACAAAGGATTATCGGGATTTTGAAGGAAGAAGAGGTATTGGCTAGAGAAGTGAAAGAGCATAGGGAACGCGCACGTCGCTTAGGGGTGATCAAGAAGCAGCACGCCTTGGCCAAGACGCGGATGAAGAACGGAGGGTAGCCGTTCGGCATCATGTATTGTCAGTTTGAAGGATGGCATTTAAATCACTTGGATGTTTGAACTTGGGTAATTATCTGGCTGATTATGCAATTCTAATTCTCAACTGACATATGGATACCCTTTCTTGAGGGGGGGCTGTGATGGATAGACGGACATCAAGAACTTCACCGAGCAGGGTATAAGCCAGATCGTCAGTCTATCACTGTATACCAATCCACAAACTACAAAGCGCTACATAAGGACAATATGGCGACAAACGAATGTTTTCTCATGAGCACACAGCCCATCGGAAAAGGGATATCCAATTTGGAGGCTTGCTTTGCTCATGCGACTGGGACCACTGGAAATGACAGCCCCTTTGAACATACTTTGTCATTGATTGATTTACCCAGATTCGGACAAATGAATACCCCGCCCTTAGTACGCTATTCCCTGTTACTCCGCTAGGAACTTGGATCATAGCCGCCCAAGTAGAAGAACAGTACATCCTGTTGGCACCGAGTTGGACGGATGCTGATTCTGATGGCGACGAAATGGAGAGCGATTTAAGCAGCGCCTAGCACAAGTGTCAGCAAATCCTCTCATCATACTGATATGCAGCTGCGGTCAAGATAGTATAGCTTTGTCGAGACAGATTTGGGCACATAACCGTTGTAGATGCAGTACCCTCTCAACACGACCAGTAGGTCGACAAAGTCCAATCAAGAACTCATGGTCACTCAACTCTCAGATCCAAAAAAATCATTAGAGAAGAAAATGAATAGAACAGATAGACATAACAGACGATTAGTCGTACAGGAAAATGCTACCATAAACTACAAAATCTCGGTCAATAGACCTGAGAAGAATAAGCTAGTTGGGGCCCATCCCCGAACCACTATTACCGTCAGAGTTATTCCGCTGCATGAAAGATTGAAGAACATCATAGTTCACATTCATTGCCGTTGTTGGTCCACCTCCTGTCCGATGTACATTAGGAATCATAGATCGAACGTTCCCCATGGATCCCATTGCATTCATTGCATTCATGTTCATACCCATCATGCTCATCGTGTTGGGCCCACTACCAGTAGCACCAGCCATAGACCCCGACTGTACAAGGTTAGGGTTCAACCCAAATTGATGAGCCATTGCAGCACGGTTCTGTTGTTGCTGCTGTTGCCGGAGGAGCACACGAAAGAAGTTGGCAGTAGCTTCAGGACTAGTGGCCAAATTCAGACGAAGCTGATTTATGACAACTGCTCTTTGTTCGGGGGGCAGCTGCGCGATGATGCTTGATATCTGCTGTGGGATTGGATATCCTGGGGTTGGAGCAACAGGAGAAGCTTGAGGCATTTCGGGAATTCCTGTAAGAGGAAAAAATGCACCACACAGCCCTATATTATTGATGGGAAAGATGAGGGCGTTCTCTTTGATAGCACCACTCTGTAGTTGCCAAGAAGCGGTAGCATACTGCGACGATCCATGAGACGGCATGCATTGATATGTGAAGGACCTGCTTACTATGCTTTTAGCCGACATAACAGACACTAGCGTGGAATAGGCCGCTTCGTCTTCAGGTGCTTCCGCTTTAAAGGTACATAAAACAGGTTTCGTTCTTCGAATCCAATCTTGGAAATCAGGCATAGAGACCGCTGGAGTTTGCGCCGGCCGCAAAGTCATGGATGCTGGCCATGTTTTCGAATGACTGGCGCCAGCATCAACACTCAATTCAAGCACACAAAAGATGGAGAGCCCCACCTGTTGCTAGCATTAGAGGAGCTCGCAGATACGCGAGTATGCACCTCTTTTTTGCTCCCATCTGATTCTGTTCCATTGAAGCTGAGAATGCCCTCCCAGACCAAAACCGACACTATTTGATTCGAATTAGAAGGTTGTAGTTGCTGCTGGATCGGTTGAGAAGTCAAATCCGCCGCCGGTACCGTAGATTCAGTAGACGTGACCGGGAGACCTGTACTCGATGTCACACCTACTGGTAGACGACTTCTGTCAACTTGTAGAAGTTTCTGCATCTGTGCATTCAGTCCGCTCGCGCCCGACAGTGGGTTTGTCACCATCGGAGAAACAGGTATGTTCGGCGCATTGAGGTTAGGCGATAAAGTAGGTACACCAGAGGTTTTTGACCGGACCACGTGCGGATTTACGATTGGACTCTGCACAGTGGCAGGTTGTCGTGGAGTAGTCGCAGGATTGAAGGGGGTTTGAGGATCCTTAACGGGGAGAACACTCGGTGAGGTGTCTGCCTGCGCCAATGGTGCACTAGAGTTAGGTTCCGATGGTTGTGAATCATCCTGCCTCTGGGCATTTGCAGCACCTTGAGACTGGGAATTCAGGCGGCGAAAATGCTGTTGCAAAACTACCAAGATTTGGGTCAATTTCTGATAGTTATCTCGACCTTTGACAATTTCCGCGTTCAAGAAATTTAACTGTTCGGTGTTTCCTTGTGGAAGTATAGCATTTCTTTGACCAAGAATCAACCTCATTTCGTCCTCTAGTTGTTTCCGTTTCACCGAAATTGCTTGCATACGAGCCATGCACTGGCGGGCCATCAGAGGTATGTTCTGATTTGGTTGTTGTCCGGTTTGAGGCACTGATTGGGAACTTGTCTGGGAAACATTAGTTCCACTGGGTAGTGCTGCCGGAGAGGTCGAAGTGGAAGGTTGTATGGAGGGAACGGGCAGTGAGGCTTGGACAGAAGTATCGGGAGCCGAAGTGTCTGCAGGGGTCTGTTGTGGGACAACTCTTGCCCGCTTAGGCTCGGGGGCACAATCAGGAACAACTGCTTCTGCTACACGTTTAGCTACAGAACCTTAGAATGATGGACTTGAATGGAGGAGTAGCCCTTGCCTTTCCGTGGAGCCGCTGTGAACCCATTGATGAACAAGTAGTGTAGCTTTTCAACATTGAACCACGGCGCCGTTGGATTTCCCGCTGCCGCCTGATAAAGTTCAGGATGTGAACGAAGCACTCAGTGGAGGATATTACCTGTGTATACAGCTCCGTGAAACGAGTGAGGTCTGAAGATGTATTAATACCGCTCAGTTGGATGTTGCGCTTATTGGGTCATCATCATCATACTCACCTGACGGAGAGAATCAAATTTGCTTACCTTTTTCAGTTCAACAGGCAAGAGCTCCCAAGTGAGGGAGTCCAATAGTGGCAATTGATTCCAGCATGGGTGCTGCGAATTATCGGGAGGAGAAGCGGCGATGTGCACAACTCGGAGATCCTTCGGCGCCAGATTCCTTAGCTGGTCGAACATCTGTTGAAATCTCAGAACGGCAGAGAACGGGATAAGGCAAGGACCAACACACACATCGAGGATAGCAGCAAAACCCTCAAGCGCAGCCATCCCTTTGCCGCAGCCTGAGCCGGTCAGACCGATGCCCAATCTTCCGCTGCCGTCCTTGATGTCCTGAATGATATGCTGTGTCTCGGTGAAAAATATCTTCTTGACAATGGGGGAAGGCCGCGTGTCTGCTGTGCCATATGTCACGAAGGCGACGCGAACCTACCAAGGTGCAAATTGTGAGGTGCTCGAACACACAAAGACAAGGAGCTCACGGGCTTATTAGGATTGGGGAAGATAGTACAGCGCTGGAGGAGCTGGCCGATATAGTCTCGATAAAGCCGTTTCCAGTCACGAGATAGACTAAGGGAGGCCTCGACAAGAAAGGCGATTGCGAGCCACTCTGTTGGCTGTGGTGTATCGGTGGACATAGCAGGGAGATGGAACAAGCATTCTAACAATGTCACACAACTGCGTGCCTGATCACGATCTCTAACTTTCAAGTAATACATGTCCATGGAATTAATCCAGAAAACGTCTATAACACTCAGGCAATCAGAAAATCAGTATTGTAACGAGGCATGCTATCATTGTAAAACTGCTGAGCCACCCGTTGCGAGAGCTTGCAATCGTCCCACTTGTGGCTTGTGAGGACGAACCAAAGATGCTCACGTATTGACTGTAGCTCCAGTAGGTGCCCGTTCCCGTTGGCGTAAACGGTGTAGTCGCTGGATTAGTGGGAGTGAAGTTATCTGCAATCGCTGTAGTGACGCCATTGATAACTGTGGTATAGGTGTACGGTGTAACCCCTCCGGCCCCTTGGGGTGTGGGTGCAGGTTGTGCAACGGGCCCTTGTCCAACTGGAGCATTAGCGACAGGTAGAGTCGTCGTCGTCGACGACGACGTTGTGGAAGTTGATGTTGATGTCGGGGATGTTGATGTAGTTAGATCTGTCGGTATATTACCTGCTGCAGCCGGTGTCAGTGTCTGGCTAGAGATTCAAAAAATTCAGATAGACTTTCCACGAAGGGTAGAGTGAATGCTTACATAGTCTGAGTTACAGGAGGATTGATACCTAAAGGGTCTGTGGATACGACAACGACGACCGAAGCTCCTACCCTATGCTCATCTTAGAAAAATATCGACAACCGGACTGACTTGTCGTACGCATCTGTTGTTGTCAGCGTCTGAGCAGTAGAAAACAGTGGGAGACAGACACAGAGAAGAAGGTAAAGTATTTCCATGGGTAGGTCTGGACAGGGCGTAAAAGTGGCATAAAAAGTGCACACAGCATGGGGGATTGATAGTCACGTGTGTCCAGGGTCGGGCTTTTGTCTGCAAATCCGCTTCCGGACACCTTCCCTATGCTTCTCATACTCATATTTTGATCCAAGGTAATCTCGTCTTCATATTTTCTGTAGAGATTACGAGCCGAGTATTTTTCGTATCATGTCCGCTGGTATTTATCAAACTGAAATGAATGGGTTGGTTTCAATAGTCCTATGGCCGTATATTTGTGGATTTTACTTCGTAGGCTTCTCAAAAATTATACGATGATGTCGGGATTCAGTTGATTTTTTGGACTCAATGACTGTTGTACAAAAAAGATATTGAGTCTTCAGATCAAAACTATAAATAGTCACAGTGATCAAAATTACGATCAAAACTACTGTGTGAATGCCAATACCTGATTCCGCGGTATTAACACTTCGAGCACATAATCATCATAAGACCACGGATATGTCATCATATATGACGCAAAGATGAAGAGGTGTATGGTGTCGCAGCAATAGTGTGCCTCTACATGCGGTTTATATGAAAGTAGCTGTGAAGCTGTGATCAGTTCAATGTATGAGATTCCAGTGTATCTGACATGCGACTTCCAGCAACTTATAGATAGACGCACTGCAAGAAGACAATGGACATATGAAACAGCACAGGCACGTGATGCGAAGAACCTCCCTCTTGAGAATTTTTTGAGATTTACATCCATTTCGGGAGATGATTGATCGATTCATCTTGGATCGAGTTGGGCAACTTTCTCTTCCTTTTTCCAACTTCCTGCGTCCAGCTTGTTTCTCGACATCGTCTTCCCATTTTGCAAAGAAGAGAATGCCGCCAAAAAAAGCGCCTGTCCAAGAAAAGCGCACTCTGCTTGGCAGACCAGGTAATAACCTCAAGGTTGGAATCGTAGGTTTGTTCCCTGAGTTTTCTGTTGCTTTCTTCGCCTCATATCGGTCACAGGTCTACCAAATGTTGGGAAATCTTCCTTTTTCAATGTCTTGTCAGAAACGGGTAATGGGAGTGTTTGTGCCAGCTGGAGTACGCGCTCACATGTGCTATTCTAGACTTGGGCAAGGCCGCCAACTTCCCCTATGCAACGATAAACCCTGAGGAAGCCCGTATACCCGTCCCGGATGCGCGATTTGATTGGCTCTGCGAGGTCTACAAGCCAGCTTCCAGAGTTCCTGCTCATCTCACTTGCATCGATATTGCTGGCTTGACAGCTGTATGTGAGAAGAGCCTCTACCACCATTACTTGAATTAATTTCTTCCATTCGCAAGGGTGCATCTACCGGGGCTGGTCTTGGAAATGCTTTTCTGTCGAACATCCGCGCGGTTGACGGTATATTCCAGGTCGTTCGCGCTTTTGACGACGACGAGATTACTCATGTTGAGGGCGATGTAGACCCCGTTCGTGATATGGAGATTATTAAGACGGAACTCAAGTTGAAGGATATTGAGTGGGTGGAGAAGGCAATGGACAATATGAAGAAAACGACGCGTTCATTGGGTTCAACAAGCTTGGCTGACAAAGCGAAGAAGGAGGAACTCGTGCGTGTAGTTCTTGTCGTTCAATTTTTCTTAACATGTTTCGATTCTGCGTCCCAGGCTACGATTGAGAAAATCTATAAGGTCCTCACAGTAGACGAAAAGGATGTCCGTAAAGCAGAATGGACGAATAAAGAGGTAAGTTCGGGAAATTTTGTTTCAATGTGATGAAAAAGAGCACTGCTCGATAACCCAGCTCTTTGAGATGGGAATAACGCCCCCAAATTCAGTGATATATCTTTGTTTAGCTGACCTACCTTTCTTTGTCCTATGGAACTGCGTTCTGACGGTCCCTTTTACAGGTGATTAGACCTTTTGTTTGCAGTCATCCCAGATGAAAAAGAGCGTCATGCTCGATAACCCAGCTCGTTGAAGAGGGAGTAACGCCCCGGAATTCTCATGATATCTATTGTTTTTGCTGAACCAACATTCTTGGCGTGCTCCACACTTTTTGCTAATCCGATTTTCTTCAGATCGATGTTGTTAATTCCCTGATGCTTCTGACCGCCAAACCAGTCACATATCTGATTAATCTGAGTGAAAAAGACTATCTAAGGAAGAAGAATAAATGGTAGGAATTTCGTTGTTGCAAGTCATCCAGGAAGTTGAAATTTCCGTAGGCTTCCTAAGATCAAAGCTTGGATTGACGAAAACAACCCTGGGGATCCTCTGATTCCTTTCTCTGTCGCATTTGAGGAGCGTATTATGCCGATGTCGCCCGAAGACAAGAAAGAAGAAGAAAAAAAAGTTGGTGCCACAAGTGCTCTTCACAAGATCACTCAAACCGGATATACCAGCCTTGATGTAAGTCACCTGCAGCTGATCGGTGGATGGAATAGATACATTTTCTTGTCAGCTTATCCGTTACTTCACCTGTGGACCTGACGAAGTTCGCGCGTGGACGATTCGAAAGGGCACCAAAGCACCTCAAGCCGCTGGTGTCATTCACAGTGATTTTGAGAACAAATTTGTGTGTGGTGAAATTATGTCGTATGAAGATCTCAAGGAATATGGAAGTGAAGCTGCCGTTAAAGCTGCGGGAAAGCTCAGACAGCAGGGGAAACCATATGAAAGTAAGCAGGCCAAGTAGTCTGTCTAGAAATGTCTTGCTAAGGAGTTGGAAAGTGATTGACGGTGACATTGCTTACTGGAAAGCAGGAGCATAGATGCCGAATTCATATTGTGTAGATACAGTGTGGTATTATTACAGCGCAACAACTAGGGGCGACTGGAAGGTGACTGGCGCTGCACATTCCTGTCCCAGTGTCTTCGGTCTCTTTCCCTTTCTCTGACCCTCTCCACGGCATCGTAATCGTGTTTCGTTCTCTGCTCTAGACGGTGATTTGTGTGTGGTTCTGGGCTCAGGGATCTGCGGGAGTAGTTGGGGCCAGATCGACGGTGAGGCGAACGTGAGGATCTATGTCGTCGGGGTGACCGTGATAGGGGCCTGTCTCTTGAATGTCGATAGTAATCCTCGCCACGCTCCCGAGTTTTATGTTCTAATTTAGCTTGCTTTCTGGCAGCCTTGCGTTCAGCCTTGCGTCGGAGTTTTTCTTCTTTCTCAATTGCCCGCTGAAGGTCCTCATTGGGACCTTGCACCTTGTCCACAGATTCCTGACCTTTTGGAGCTGGCTCAAATCCGCTGAGAGAGCGTGGGTAAGAGTGGAGTGACAAGAGGACAGCGACGTACAGTGCTACGGCCAGTGCATCGGCCTCGAGCTGTTTGATACGTTTTATTTCGAGTGCCTTTTCGTCCTCTGTGTCCTGCTTGTCGCGACTGTACCAGTGGACATCTTTGTTCTTCTGCCAGCGGCCAGTTGGGGCATTGATACTATGGCCAAGGTAGTGCTAGGACAGAAATGAGTATGGACTGTGGTAGAGAGCAGGACGATGAGAAACCTCTCTGTCCTTGTCGGCCGAGACGTCTGACCACTTGAACTCTGCCTGCCCACCACGAGTGCCTCCTCTCACAGGCTCAAACATAGAGATGTTTGCTCCTGTTTGCCACCGGTTGCAGTAAACCAGCATGACCGTCCGCGACCACAATTCCTCTGGCCTTTTGTCCGGTGTATTTGACCTGCTCTCAAGGGAGCTCGAGTCCTTTGTCGCCACCGCTACCGGTGCCAACATCCCACAGGTGTGTCTTTTTCTCATCCGGGTTGTCTTCATCCTCGACGTGCTCCCATCAGCTTTCTCGGCCATCCTCGTCCAGGTCCCGCAAGCGCAAAAAGCGCTCCGGAAGGCGCGAACCGACACCGTCATCGTCCTTGAGCTCTCTTGGTTCTGAGGACAGCGACTCTTCTTCCCAAGAAAATCAGCCGGCGTCGAAAAGCCAACGGAAGCGCAGGCGCCATCTTTCAGGGAGCCAACGGCACCCAGCCTCCAATGAGGAATCGGTGAACGTGAATTGCAACTCCGCAGAGACCCGCCCAGCACAATATGCCCTGTCAAGACGTGAAGCGATGGGTCCACCACCGTTATCGATACTTGGACCCAAGCGGGCCAAGTCAGTCACAATGCCTGGGTCCTTATTTCCGCGTTCTCCTTCAGTCGACCCAGAGTCGTCGCTCATGCTGCTGAGCAGTGGTCACGTTCGTTTCGCCCAATCGCTACCTCGATCCGAGGAGTTGGAACCTGGTCCTTCCAGACACGACTCTGTTCTTTCTGCCAGCTCACCACCGACCCATTCCCCCGTCAAAGCCGCCATTCAACGATTCCACGGTGATAAAAACGCTGATCCCTCCATTCTACTTCCCGTCAGTCCCCATTCACCTTCCTCGCGGAATAGGGGGAGTGGTACACAGCCTTGTACGGACAAGTCACCTACATTCTTATCTTCCAAGGCTCAAGGTAAACAGCGTGCTGTGGATTTGATTGATGAGGAAGACGATCCTTTGGAGGGGGATTTTCACGTAAGGGGTAAGGAGCATGAACTTGAGAAAGCCATCCAACAGCATCTAGAAAATGAGACTAGGCGGGAGCGACAGGCAACCGAAGAACCTACAGATTTTAATCTACAAGCAGCTGAAAAGGAAAAGGAACGAGATAAAGAGCGAATTCTACAATTGGAAGAGGAGATACGTCTGCTCAAGGAGGAGGTTCGTTTTCATTGTTTTTACTGCGTGTTTTACCAACAGGTCGGATAGCTCGCTAAGCGACCTTCTTATAATGAATCTTCAATGTTTATTCCACCGCCACCTCCACCTCCACCCCCGCCTCCTCCCAACCGAAGTATTCTCGAATTACCAAGTGTGATGGAGGATGCGAGTATTCTCTTCACAGCCGCTCGGGCATCTCTCAAACCTCGAGTAACACCGGAAGAAAAACCTATCAACCCTCCTCGTGTTTCACGTCGTCAAGGCCAACCAACAATTGGAATTACGCCGGATAAGATGGCCGCTTTTCTGGATGAGATGAAATCAGTGAGGCTGAGGAAGACAGGAAGAGACCTTGAGTCATCCAAATCTTTTTCCTCTGGATCTTCAAGACCATTATCTGGGAGTTCGTCTTTGAGTACACCGTCATCGAGAGTTGAAGAAGTTTCAGGCCTAGACAATGATGTCAGCTTCTTATCCCGAAGTTTAGTTGCTCCTCGTTTCCATAATCAGGTAGTTCCTGTTTCTGCTCTTGCTGGTCCACGTGTCGGTGATAAGCGCAAGAGGCGCGATACTTTGGATGTGATACTACAGAAACCACATGGCAAGTTTGTCATTCCTTTTCGTCACTCATTCTGACCTTCATTCACAGATAACATGACCACGACCAAAAGACAATCTTTGATGACAGTTCCGCAATCGGTGAGTCAACCGCGGCCGCAAGCACAGTCTTCATCCTCAGGCTCGTCAACATCCCCTACTGGATTGTTCTCCGGAGGATCAAACACATCCACCGAACCAGCCACTAGCGACCAAGGAACATCACAATTAATGCAGACAATAGAATCGGCTCCCACTCCATCACTTTGTTCGGACAATGATCCAGAGAAAGACGACGAGCATGACCAACCACCTTCTACCCCCCCATTAGTCATTCCTTCCCGCAATATGTATCGTTTCCGCGGTACTGGTATCCCGGTCACTCCTTCTGATCGTTCGCTGAGTAGAATTCTCAATCGATCTCTTCTGCTCAAACCCCAAGAAGCCGAACGGGGACATGAGCATCAAGAAAAACGGAGACATGAGCGAAAATCAGGGAAGGAAGAAATATATGACCCTCAAGGTAATGACAAGGATCCTATTGAGTATGAAGATAGTTTTATACCTATACACCCCGCTACACCTGAAGATCGTGAATATCAGTCTACCGTATTTCAGAAACGTGTACCCCTCTCACCCCTTCCAGGCAGGTCACCCCGAAAACCGCACCCTCAGAACCGTCGTCGATCTACACCCCATACGAAGAAACTTTCCCTTCCGTTTGATCACGAAGATGGGGATGAAGACCCCCTACCAGTGCTTCGTTTCTTTACTTCTCCTGCTGCGATATCCACACCTGGTCCTAATGTCGCACAAGGTCCAAGTTTAGAAGGGGTTGGCGAGACTCCTGACATTTTCACTCCGCCTTCTGGAACTCAATCTCGAAAAAATGTGTCTCAGCCCTCGCGGATTCCTGTACCTTCTGCTCGACCCCATCACGGCCGGAGCCATGAGTCGAAGGCTCAGTCTCGGTCCCGTTCACGGTCACGGTCGAGTAACTCGAAGAGGTACGTGTCGTTAGGTGAGGAGCTGTGGATTGCGCAGCAATCGGATGAAGTATATGGGGATGAATTAGATAAGGAGGATTTGTTCGTTGGGACAGGGACACGGAATAAAAACGAGAGTTTTCTGGCTCATGGTGGAGCTGGCGGATCACCTGTCCTCATGGGAATGGGTTATGCTGAAAGAGAGCTCTAGAACGCTGACTAGGAGGATCTTTATATTTTTTTTCTGATCTCTGAGGGGGAGAAGTCATCTTATCTTTTGTTCATCTATCTTGTACATGTTTAACTTGCCTGTATTCTAAGATACTTTATTTAGGCTATTAGGACTGTGAAGATGACTTGACATAGTAATTTGTGATCACTGTCTTCCCTCTAGGGGATCGGTGCATGTGTACCTGGATAGTGGCTATTGACTCCTGTGGTCAACAGTAGACCGTACCATAATTCACGTTCTGGAATAGAATTACAAGTGATGTCATGCCATGCTCGAGAGCTGCTATAGATCCCCATGACAAAGCTAATGAGATACAACAAACTATGAGTCCTTCGGCTTAGGGTCCACCAGGAGCAGGCTCTCTGTTCATCGAGGTAAGATAGATAGATATATACAAATAGAATTCGTCGGCAAGTGCACATTTACTTTGAATACTACTCGATTCTACAAGACAACCATACTAGAGTACATCTTCACAGGTGACCTGTACCTGTGCTCACAAGTGCAAGAGATTTTTTATGGCCATACCTACATACTCGAACGAGCTATATGTTGTCACTTTGTACGTTCTCTTACCATCGTTTGTTGTCCCTGGGTTCTACTCTTCAACCCCAACCATAACTTCTCCCTCCATCTTCAGTACCACCCCTTTTGATGAGTCTACTACACATCATCAACACTTGAAGGAAAGGAAAAGACATTAGGAGATAATGCATGGTCAAGAACCAATACTAATTTTCCTGGTTTGATCTTGAGATTTTTTTTTGGAAGTGAGCCAGATTTGCAGCAACACCGTCTGAATACCATTTCCTGACATCACTACAGGATAACTCTTATCTCTCTTCTCCTGCCGATGCCTAAAGGGCATACCGCAGCGACTGTACCAAGCTATCATCATTCTCACTAATTAAAATCACAAGCATAATTACAAGATGCAAATCCACCGTCACAGAAATGATTGAGGAAAATTGGATAAATGAATCAAATGAATAGTCCGGACAAAAAACACCAATATATACATACATCCTTCCTTACCGATATCCAGTATAATTTTCGTAATTCGGAGGCGGTTGCTGATTAGTGACCGAGGCATGTACAGAAGCATACGGATCAGCATATTGCATTGTTCTGCTGACACGAGGTCCGAGATCAGGTTCAGGGATAGTTGGCGGTCCACCAGGTGCTATGCGTGCAGAAGCAGAACTATAGCCTGGAGAGGCAGTGCCAAAGCCTGAAGGGGTAGGGTCAGAGAACGCGCCGTAGACATCGACGCTTGGACGTGAAGTCATAGGCTGGGTTGATGTGGGAACATAACTAGTGGGAGGAGAGACAGAGTACTGGTTGTCAGAGAAAGGATTGGCCTCAACAGGGGGATCGTAGCGTGCGCTAGGGACTGTTGGGTTGACGGATTGTTCTCGTAGTGGGGGAATTGAGGTATAGCCTTCTTCTCTTTCCTCGGGATCGTCATGGTCTATGGGTGGGACGAAAGGTGAATCACGTAGTCCCGAATGCTTATTTGACCGCCATTGTATGACGAGGTAAATGGCAGAGGCTGACCAGAAACCTTGAAGAAATGATTAAGATAATATGACACACCCAAAGGCGAAAGACTTGCCAAAAGCTAGCCAAAGGAATACAGCACCTGCTTTCTTCGTGTTACACCATCCAGGTAGGCCATTTTTGAAATCATCACCAAGGGGCTCGGCATGAGGATCATTATCAGGGTTTTTACAACCTGGTTGAGTCCATGCTGAGATTGTCACAATAAAGCTTCATGAGGAGCTAAGTTGAAATGTTGAATTTGGATACAATGACAGATCAAACTCACGCGATCAACAAACTGAACGCTGTTCCGATGCCCGTGAGAATAAAGCCGATGCGCATTTCTTTCAAAGCACGGGCCAACCGAGCAAGTTTATCGTACTTATCATAGATGACGGGGACAGCCATCATGAACGCCGACAGAAACATGCCAATGATTGTGACAAACAGCGTAAAGCCTGTGAGGCCAGCTGGAAGACTGGTCATCAGCATAGTGATGCGTTAATAACAAATGGCTGATGCCTACATGGACCAACATTCCATTTGGCTTGAAAGGCAGCAACGCTAGCGAAGCACGCCATCGCGAGAAAATTGAAGAATATCTGCGATACATGGAACACGATAGCTGGTTTTGAAACGATCATCTGGGTGGAGAAGAATCAATAGGAGCTCGGTCGAACCAGGCAAAAAATGCGGTGCAAACCCATATCCATAGTGTGGTCAAGACAGGGATGAAAAGTAGAAAGGCGAGCTGACTGGAACTATCCCCCATCCAGTGCTCATGTGCAAGACAATATAAGGTATTACGTAATGGAAGGCAAAACGCTGCGCCCAGACGAAGCAATTCGGGCAGGCCAGTATGCAGGAGTGCTAGCGGCATAATGGGAAACAAGCTACTCACATCATCTTGGAAAGCACCAATACCATGGCTGCTGATTCCACCCGATATCGATGTTGGGGGCTTGGAGGATTTGGCAGGGGCCAACTTCGCGAAGACGCCAGACATTCTATCTAGAAAGGGCATGGTAGAGACAAAGCTAGAACGCGAGATATCGCAATTTGTAGGCCGTGGTTATGATAGTCGGAGTCAGAACTGCAAGCTGCGGTAGCCACTAAGCACAGCCACGCCTTGACAACGGAATTTCGCAAAA
>Ga0153967_100077_pt1 | contig 66681 bp, 87 predicted proteins | sample TSFL051MetaG_FD_104688 | JGI IMG/M metagenome (GOLD analysis project Ga0153967, IMG submission 104688) | Attine ant fungus gardens microbial communities from Florida, USA - TSFL051 MetaG | ecosystem: Host-associated > Fungi > Mycelium > Unclassified | place: USA: Florida, Paynes | collected...
TGTATTGTCATGTACCTAGAGTTCAATCCAACTAGATACATCAATAAAGGCAATAGGAAACATATAATGAAATATTCACCTCAGTCTGATGTCCACAGAACTGAGGGTAGAAAACTATTCTCTTGCAAAAATAATGTGCTTACTAATCATGACAGAAAATGAAAAAATAGAAATATGACGAAGGCAAAGCATTAGAACCAAATAGAGATAAACAAAAGAATGAGGCTCGAGATGCACTTACAACAAAATCGGAGTACGATATTGCACTATCAGTGAAATTTGCGCAGCATGGTCAATTTTATCGACAGGCTAGAAGCATCTTGTTAGCGAAAGGCTCTAATCGTGGCAAGGAGATGATGCATTTGACCAGATCATTTGTGGCCAAAAATAACAAGTATACTACATAATCAATCTCAAAAATAACGTTTCTAAATCAATACATTGACCGGATGGGATGTTTGTCGATCCCAAGAATAGCTTAGACTGTGCAATCAGTGTGTCAACCCCACTGCTCACAAGGTTGGAAAGTCAAACAAGATCAATTTCTTAGAACAATAAATCTGTCAAATGTGTTCTGAGGAAGGTGCCAAGATGGTTTTGAAAAGAACCAAATGGGTGAAGATACTGGACCAGGGTTCTCTGGGCCGAACGGGGTTTATGCTATTAGTCGATGAACCATATGGAGTTGGTGGGCACGATACCTATGCAGGGTAGAAAGTACTCACAAAGAATGAAACTTACCACAACATCTCAAATCGCCACTCGAAGCAGCTTTCATATCATATCTCCTAACTCTTTGGACACCCGCTCCCTCTGACTCCCCCAATTTCTCTTCTCTTTCCACTCCATGGCCGCTTGCAATCTCCAACGTCATTTCAATTGGTGAACTCCAACTTATGCCATTTAATTTCAGGACATCATTCTTTTGCACTACCGGCACTGCTATACTCACCAGGTTACTTATCAGAAACGTACGAGGCGAAGTGACATTTGAAAGAAAGAGAAGGGTTGAGGACGGCGACTTTGGGTTGTTAGGGTCGATTAAAGGCGATGTAGAATTGAGTCCACGGTCGCCTAGTTCGTCTGGATGTTAAATAGGGCTGTCTTTATCTATGTTGATCTTGGGGGCGTAAGGGAGATTATATTCTAGTTTGTTTTACTGAAGAAGTCTTGAAAGATTTGAGTGTTTCATTTGACGGGTCGATGATGAGCATGATATTGATCAAATTCTGGAAATGAGATGAGAAGCTATTGGGGACGTGGATTCTACCCTCTACAGGGATCGTTAGTTCGTTTTTCGGTTTGGAACCCAGCACCTCCTCGATGAAGTTTCCACAATAGATAAATTCCCGTTGAATTCGAATCGCAATCGGCACCTCATAACATTGCGTCTCAACCCAACCAGTACTAGTAGAAGCTGATGTTCGTCTCATAGCACCATACTCACAAAGAACCCAGTTACGGGCGAATGCGGGGCCTACTTACAAACTGCGGCAGCTTTATTGAGCGCATCGGACTCTTAGCTCGTTTACGACTGCCCCCAGAATGACCCACAACTTTTGGGTGGAGGAAATTGACTGCGTGTCCCATTATCTTTGCTTAATGTTCTTTCCCGACCGAAGCTTTTTAAATCTTCCTCAACCAAAAGAGACCCAGGGGCATGATCCTATCGTAACCATAAAGCTCTGTAAGACGGAACCGACCACTAAAGCAAAACTGACCCAGTTTTTTGCAGTCGGATATAGGCATAAATGACCTTCCCAATGCAAGTGCACAATGACTGTCTATTCTTGTTCCAATCCCAGATGTTCCGACACACAGGAATGCGACGAATGGCCAAGTTCTACCAATTCCAGGACGATGCATCTGCAGAGTGCACAGTGGGCATTGTCATGATAGTTGGACTGTAACCCTCTATCGAAAGCTGTGGTGATGTGAGAGCAGCTGCATGGTGAAGATGCAACTCGTTCAGAGCCTTGGTTTTTGACTGCAACATAATCCTTCAATTTCCATTTCTATGTGGTAGCTTCTGGCAACTAATGACGCCAACGGTGGGATCGAGTCCAGATTCCTATTACTATGGGCCTGAAGGATGCGCTTCTGGTATTTCCACCTTCATAATGACCCCTGTCTATCGCATTTCGTACTTCGCGGGGTGAGGTATCGTAACCCATCCCAATTGCCCATTCTTCCTTCTCGTAAGGCAGCCGTGCATCGGTCAAAGTTTCGTTCACCAAGATAGTAATATGATGTAAAAGTTCCTTATTCTCTGATTTCCGCAACTCTGTAGCGTCTTCCTCTCCAACGATGGGATCATTAGGAAGGAGTGTGTTCAGCATTGAAGCAATGACAGCCTGTGCGGTGTAATTAGGATGACAGCAGGAACAGGAGATTGATCGTTCTTCGTCATATAATCTGTATCAACCAAGGTTTCTAGTAATGATACGCGTTCGACGAACAGCAGAAATAGCAACTGCCCGTCCATGGTGCCAAGGGAGAGGAGAGGACTGGAGCGTCCTGAATGACTAAGCAACATTGCTGACGCTGAGTAAACAGGCCATCTGACGCGAACCAAGTCTTCTAAGAGTCATAGAAATCGCTGCATACTGAGTGTTTGCATGACCTTATTTTTTCTTTTTCCTTATGGGGAAAAGAAACCTGAAGGCATAACCCACCTGTCTATCGAGCAAACCGTATCAAAAACCAGTTTCATATCTACAAAACGGGAGGGGTTGAAAAGTCAGACTCGGCAAGATTGAGACATATCAAATAGTGGTTAGTGAACTTCATGCAGCATGGTCATTTTTATCGACAGGCTAGAAACATATTTTCCTTGATAATTGCACGACAAAAGCACACATGAAACATTAACCGATCATATAAACTAGAGTATTCTTAAAAAATTGCAAATCAGGGACCATTTCCTGCAGGCACAGAGGACCTGATTTATGAGGCTCTGAAGCAAGGGTTCTTTTTTTTTATTTTTTTTTATTTCAACAATTTATTACGCGGACACAGTCCGAACAGTCCGCGTCTGAAGCAAGGGTTCATATTTCCCAATAGCGTAGCGGGCAACATCAATGAGTTGTTTGTAGAGTGACTCGGTAGAGATCTATCATATGACTAGCTATTTTTTTTTGTATTTCAATTCTGCAACAAGTAATCTAGTGCTACAAGTCGTGGAGGGCCAAAGAGGGCCCAATATCAGGGACGTATCTACAGGAGGAAGGAGTAAAGGATGGACGAAGTTTACTGGTAGGTGGGAGGAGTAGGAGTGTTAAACATGACTAGCCATGATGCTTGTCGATCCTAAGAATTGGTATCCACTCTACCGCTTACAGAGCTGGAAAGATTCTTGGAATAAATCTGTCAGGGACCCAATATGTTCTGAGCGAGACCAATGTCCCCTTGCGGAGACACTGAGGCTCAATGCATTTTTGACGTGTTTCGGGGAGAGGATTAGGCATTGTACCCATTTATCTTCTTGACCAAATACAGCTCCAGAGGTGCTATCAAGTTCAGAGTTGTTAAGATTATGTCGGAGAATGACATCTTAAAAGATACCATTCCTCGACGGAGTTTCCGATTTCTGTCGAGTCTGAACCACAACCTACGATTCATAGGATGAAAGAAACGTTACATCCAGCTAGAGATATCCTCAGGCTGATGTTCATATTATATAAACTTAGCCAGCAAATAAACGACAAGATTACATAAGTCAGCTGAGAAACTGTAATGAGACGAGCAGGGTCACAAATGGCAGATAAACTGCCTTGGACCGATTATCTGAAGCATTAGATGTCGAATGAGCAGGATATGCGATAGGTTCCTGCGCAGGCCTAGCAGTCGTAGTTTGCCTTGAAGGGGCGTTATCTATCAAGTACGTGCGAATCCAAGAGATCTCCCAAAAGGCATTATCGTAGGTCGGACTGCCTGGGCCAATGATGTTGTCCGCAACCTAATTGATAATGTTAGCCCTGAATATTACAACTTCGTTTTTTGGAAGGGTATTAAATACCCACACAGGACATGGTAGGCGTGTAGCATGTGCTTGTATATATGTCTGGTACACCTGCCCTATAGAAGAGTAAGGAACAGAATTAGTGAGGAGGGAACGTGTGAGATGTACCAGGTACCACATAACGTTGTCAATAAGATAAGCTGCTGAGGTGTAAAGAATTGACTGATATTGCAAGCAATAGCCGGGTAAGAAGCGCTGGGTAGTCCCCAGCTCGTAGTGTCCATGTCTGAAGTGCTATTCGCTGAACTGATAGCTTCCGGTACATCAGGCCTCTGTTGCAATTAGACGTCGAGAATGATTTCAAAAATATTTGCTCACGCTCCAATACCAAACAAAGATTCCAGCAACGTCAATCTGAAGTGCCCATACTCCCCCTCCAGCTTGCGCAAAGCCTGCTCCCCAACTATTGCGCTTATTCTCTGCCACCAGACACCCTTGAGGAGTGGAGCAATCTCCTTCGAGAGTCTGTCCAGTTTGCCCTGAATTTTGAGCTTGGAAGCAGCCGGGAGTAGTATGTAGGGCAATTTGATTATGATCCATCATATTGATGCCTTCAATGACGTCGATCTCTCCTCCCCCTGGCCATTCCTTTTCAGTGCCTAGAGTCCAGAACGACGGCCATACCTGCCAAATTGGATTAATTACTTTTACTTTAGACAAATTCGGAGAGTGACGCACCGAGCACCCATAAGGAATGTGTCGAACGTCTATCATGATCAGGGTACCAATTCCGTATGTGTCTTTCGATGTGATGCGTATCTACGAGGCGATCCTTCGGTGAAAGTTCTAGGGGTTGAGAAAGGACCAACGGAGTTTCTGTGTACCAACGGAGCTGGCTGGATAAATGTACTGTTGTCAACTCTGATGACTGCATTTCCAATATCGTTGACAAATGTGAGCCAACTCGATGTAGCGGTCTGTCGATCAACATATGTGACATTGCCTGTATCGTCCAGTTTATGTCAGGGCATTAATGAAAGACGGGGGATGATTGTCACCTACCCCACGTCGTGTTGTCAAAGAGGTTAAAATAATCCCAGGCGTCAAAGAAATTCGGACCTGCATATTCTTGCAGAGGCACATAGATCCCAGAAACGACAAGCCAGGCGCTCAGCCATGCCCAAAGCAGCAGATATGCCACGCCTAGCACAGGCATCGTGGTAGTGGTGAAGAACAGACCAGATCACATCAATTGTGATGAATTGATGATATTTATTCTTGTCAACCCTCAATGTCAATTTCTGACGTCACGTTTCATCAGGAGCGGGGGCCGACACTTGCTCTGTACCTATCACGAGAAGGAAACGGCAATGAAGTGGTTAACGATGGGCTGCCGCGCGAAAAAATCAGGGACGAGGCTATCGAGTTCTTCATCTACGGCATTGAGGTTATTGGGCTAGCGACGATCATGGCACCACTCTGACAGAATTCGAGAACCAAGGAAAATATAAGCGAAAAGCTCAGTTTACCGGGAAGTGCTACACCTAAACAAACCTTACTTGGTATCACCAACTAGCAACAAGCATACTTACGGCCATGATCTTCGTTCTATCTCGCTACAGATTCAGCACAGGGCCAATCAGACGTGCTTGATAGCCTCTCAAGTGCTCAGGAATTGCGCGCCGCCTCCTTGCCAAAATAAGTTTGTGTTCAATAATCTTTGTATCAACTTCTAAGTGAACGAGAACTCTGGGAAAAATCTGACTTAAATAGCGATCTACAACTTCGTGGAGGCTCTCCGAATCCGTCGCCGCCGCCACTGCGATCATGTACTCATTTTCCATCAACGATTGCAGCTGAATGTTGTCTTCTGTGGGCGCGATCGTCGTCTGGAGGTGACATCTTATAATAATTAGAACATCCCTGGCTGCGTAAATCTTGACCACAACTGCACTTCTTGGACGTGCAACCTCCGACAGAGTGGGTCTCTCGCCAAAGAGGAGATATGCATCCCGCGGCTTACGGGCTTGTGGCGGACTCGGAGACGATTTCATTATCCCCGGACTTCTCGTAACATCGGACACGATTGAGACCTGAAATGTGACTTCATGCTCCGTGGCAACGGGACGCCCTTGAAACTTCCTGCATCAGGGGGTGGATAGCCTAAGACCTCTCATTGACATCAAAGCTTTAACTATTTGTCGTATCCGAGCCGCTACTAGAGTATCGAATGGCCGCTGCGCTCGGGATAGCGATATAGATACTGTGAAACTGTTAATCGGGCCATTTGGAAACAATGATCAAGTAGATAAACCTATTGGTATGCAGATGAATCACCTATTCCCACTTTTTTCTCCTCAACCTCTCATTCTGAAGGTGACCAGGTTTACGCTCGTGGTTGACACTTCATGACAGGCCTCGTGTCCTTGAGACACATTCGAACGTCTCACTGCAAGGCACCATGATTCTCGACGTGAAAACGCGCGCGAGACTCCCTCGTCTCTTCTCGAAGCTCGATTGGGGGCAACAATCCATTTTCATCGTGGATCTTAAGTATCTTGTCTTGCTTGACGAGACAGTTGGATGTGGAATTGACGGTTTCCTGGTGGAAGTGACGTATTCTTTTGCCAGAGCGTATCAATCCTATAGTATCAGTCTATTGTGTCGCACAATGCGCTTATAATCAGAATAGTGCCGGGATCCGACCTCGAATTTGCATTGCGGTGAGTCTCAATAGATATAACTTCATTCTATTCACTGTTGCCTGGGGAGATGAAGCAGATTTCCGGTAATTTCGAGCTGACTGGCGATGGATCGGGTTTATGGCAACGTCCGTTAGGGCTGCAGGTCCCGAGACAGAATTGAAGAGGCGTTTATACGGGCGATACATATGGTAGGAATCCACGAAATGCATACTGGTCAAAGCCGAAGTCATGGAGAAGGACAGAAGGACTATCTGATCTCCTAGTTTTGTCAATTAGTTTCCCTGAAACTTCCATCATCAGCGGGTACATGCAGAGAATCAATAAAAGTGCCCACCTTAACATCGCCTTATACAAGGAGAGAGCCTGCGTCCTACCCCATGACATCTCTGCAGAAGGCTGGGCATTCTAGGGTGGGAAGTTCATGGGCTTTTATATTCGTGAGCTCGTAGTACGATCTACAGCTACAGGAGTGTGTAACACACATGGATTTCTGGGTATGAAAGTAGAATACTGGTAAAGAGTGAGAAGATAGAGATACTAAGCTTAAACTTTCACGAGACAGCTAAAGGTTAGATTTGCCCTAATCTGCGTGGCGTTGTCTGAGACGATGATTCTCGTACAAAAACAAGATGCCCATATTCTTTTTGGAAGCAGCAAAGGCGGTGAGGCAATATCGTCTCTCTCAGTCCAAGTAGATTACGACAAAGGATCAGCAGACAAGACACCAAGTATATGTTGGACACAAGTAGTGGGACGTCGAGCACAGAGATAACAGTCCGCTGTCATAATAAAGATGTCTGACGTGGTGGATATGTCACGATTGGGACGCATCTGGCAAAGGAAGGGAACACAGAGCGGAAGAGACTGCCGGTCAAATTGTGGCGAAGGAACCGTATTGGACATGAATAGATGGTCACGTGGATGTCCCGATAAGGCAAAAATGAGGCAAAATTAGGACATGACGTAAAGATACTTCTGAGTGCGAAAGGGCAGGTGTGCTTGAATTTGACGCGTCGTTGGATCCAACAGCGAGTGCCATCGACCATGCATTTGACATTCCGCGACAAACTGGAAGCAACACTTCCAACTCCGATTTGTCAGCCCACACAGCGGAATATATAATCTTCTGCCCTCCTACAATTCCATTTCCCACCTCTTCTTCTTCCCGCCCGCCCATCTCCTCTTCCGCCCGCGTAACCTGTAGCGACCCCGGTCCTTCTCTTCTAGCTCACAAGCATCTTCCACATATATCTAGGACCTTCTCCTGGGCTAGCAATATGGTTTTCGCCTTCCTGTCCTGCTTCCATAACTTATTTCTTGGTCTCCTCTCCGCCGCATCCACTTTTATTCTTATCCGGTCCATCTATAATCTTTTTCTGTCTCCTCTGAGTGCAATTCCCGGTCCCTGGTATGCTGCTGTCTCTGATCTTTGGCTCAACATCCACGTCATTCGCCTCCGCCAATGCAAGACCATTCAGGAGCTCTTCGAGGCGTATGGCCCTGTTGTACGCGTAGGACCCACTAAGATTGTCTTCCGTGACATTTCTGTTATGCGTACTGTATATTCCCTTCACAAGTTCAACAAGAGTACTTACTACAAGAGCCTCCTCACGTATGTTCCTACTTCGCAACGCCACTCTGTACAGTAACTCAAAATTTGACTTCACAGCAACGACAACGATCATGCGTAGGTACAGAAGCGCATATATGCATATTTTATGCTGACGGTACTTGAAGCATGACTACTCTTGATCATGCTCACCATATCATCCGAAGACGGGCCTATGCGCCTCACTACAATTCTGCTAACGTTGCTAAGTTCCAGCCAGAGATACGTGAACTAATGTGTGAGGTCCTCAATGTGAGTGGTCAGTCTCTTGCTCTCGTATATCAATTGACTCACCTTTCCATGTCAGGTGCTTGATAATATTGCCGGCAAAGCTTCGACAGAGTGCCTCACCCTTTTCAGACATCTCATGGTAGACATTGTTGTCTCTTCTTCTTATGGTTATCGCCTCGGAGCAGTCACTAAGTGGGCCATGGATGTGGAGGACCCTCTTTCCACGGCGATTAATGATTTCCCAAAACGAGGCATTTTGGTAATATTACTGATTAAATACATCGTTGTCCTTCTAACTTGCATGCCATCAGCGTAGTATCGTTCCAAGCTGGGCATGGAAACTAGTATGCCGCCTGCCAAATGCTCGCTGGCGGCAAATGTGTGATTCTGACAAAATTATGGCTGAGGTCTGTGACCACGTTGCTTCGATACAGTTCTATCCTGATACCTTTTAGTTTGTGAGTTCTCGAGTCTATGAGATGAGAGCGCAAATGAATGCTGGAAGGATCGGGGAATCAGAGAAGATCCCCATGTTGCAACGACTTCTTCAGTATCGCTATTCTTCGAATGAACTCATGCCAGATCATGATATTATCTCGGAGTGCATGGGTCATCTGTGAGCCGTTTCCATCTTCCATTTGTTTCTCTTACGCAGGTGTCAGGATTGCAGGGTCAGATACTAGTTCCATTTCTCTCTCCTATTTCTTTTGGGAGCTTAGTCGTAGACCCGACATTCTGAAGAAGCTTCAGACAGAGGTTGACGAGGTCATGGCTGACTCGAGAACAATTCCAGATATTTCGGTTCTCCTGGAGCTTCCGTATCTGAACGCATTCATCAAAGAAGGTGTGATCTGATTTGCGCACTAGCTATCGAGAAGTCAAGGACTAAAAGTCTTGACCAGGACTTCGGGTTTATACTGCTGCTCCCAGCCTTCTGGAACGAGTTGTTCCCAGTTCCACTGCCAAAAATGGTGCCCAGGACGAGATATTCGATCTCATGGGCTACGCACTTCCTGCAGGAACTGTTGTATCAACACAGGCTTGGTCGATGCATCGTGACTCAACTGTCTTCCATTCCCCAGACGCCTTCCTTCCAGAACGCTGGCTCGAATGTTCACAGGCTGAGCTCGCCAACATGAATCAGCACATGATGCCCTTTGGAACAGGTACCCGTGTCTGTGGTGGCCAAAATCTAGCACAGATGATGCTCCGCATCGCAATCGCCGCAGTCATCAGGAATTTCACCATTGCAGCCCCCGCTGAGACTAATGAAAGAAGCATGGAAATCAAGGATAGTTTTGTGAGTATCTGTCGTTCGACTTTATAGCGGATCACATCCGACTCACGCATTATACAGGTTATTTTCCCTGCGGCGATGGAGTGTAAGCTCATCTTCCTCCCCCGTCAATGAGTGCGCCACCTTTCATCAGTTTCGGCAATTATCGTTCTCGCTTCTCCGGTCCCTGGACTTCCGACATTCTTATTTTATGAACATTGTTTATCTGTTTTTATCTCTCATTGCGTTCCCCCCATCCTGCTTTCAAACACGCTTTCCTATCGCTTTCTTGTTACTGTTGGGCTTATTATCATATCATTTGACGCACTGGAGATTTTGGTCATAGGACCTGTTTGTTTTCTTGTCTATTATACCCATAGAGTATTGTCTTCGGACTAGTCTGGCATGCTGACTTTTCCGTTTCTAATCCTATTGTACTTCTATCCTAGCTCAAATGCTCGGAATAATTGTTGATGTTGGATGGAATAGACCACTTGTGTATAAGCCATACAGACTCGCTAATGTTTTTACGTATTTCGACACTTGAAAATACATCGTATCTGCGTGTCGATAATTGACTTTCACAAGCTGAAGTACATTTAGGGTTGATTATAGTGTTTCGTCAATCTATAATATTATACATGGCATTCACTGAGAAACCAGGTGTGTCGATAACAGGAGACTAGAAGTGCAGGAAGCGATAAAAACGTATACCCGATATCCGTCGTTGATACTGGTAGTCGTTAGCGCCGCTCATGAGAGCCTGCAGAAATAGCCGCCCAGCTTCTGCCACTCCCTTCACTTCCATGGTCACTCATTACATCGAAATCCGATTCAAACTCGAGGTCAGAGAGATCAAAGTGAGGTGAAATAGGATTTGGGGAGGTAAAGTTAATCAGCTGAGGATGCGCCACTTGTGCCGGTGGTGGTGGTGATTCTTGAAGTAAAGGTGAGCGTACTGGCTGACGAGTATCACTGGTGATATGAACAGGGGAGATAAAGTTGGACTGGGGCAAAGTAGGCGAAACAGGAAGAGAGCAATATTCAGCGTCTGTAGTAATGGTATGCTCAGACGGAGATGAGGACCGAGAGGCGGGATTAAGTGACCATGAATGACGCGTCTCTGCTTCGGTAGAAAAAGGATTTTGATTGAAAGGTTGAACGACGGCAAAAGGTGAGAGAGCCTGTGGTGCAGCGACCATCGGAGAGAAGGTAGTGAAAGGAGAGGACGTTCCTGAAGAAGGATGAGAAAGAAGCTCGACATCACGTTCTCGATCAAGCTCCTGAGGGTATGATTGGGAAAGTGATGGGATAGGAGAGGAGAACGAAGGAGGGGAGTAAGTATCTAGAGTGGAAGAAGTTAATGTGCGAGGTACTGGACTAGCTTGAGCTGCATCTACTGGACTGGGACGAGATAGAGAACGAGGTAAAAGCGTTCGAACTGGAGAGAGATGTGAGGGCCCTAGAGGCACGGGCGTCTGATTTGTAGATGGATGGATGTTAGTAGGAGTTGATAGCAGAGACAGCTGAGCCTGTGGAGAAGAGAACACGCTTGGCATCGTAGTCGATGTCGGAGTTGGAGTTGGTGGAGAACTCGGGGCGTCCGGTTCAACATGCATGGGCGATATTGTGAGATGAGGAATCGGATCGACGGACTGCGTGAATTCCATTTGTGGTGTTGAGTCATCCCAAGCTTCATAACAAAAAACAACTTTTAAGAAGAGAAAAAGACACGTACCTCATCCATGGCATGAACATGACGATTCGTACGATGTCTCAAGTTGTTAGACAACTGACTTTGACCGACTTCGGACCTCCATTCGCTGACTTCACGAGCGACGTTCGAGTCGAAACCAGTGACACGAGCACTTGTAGTAAAAGAATCAGACGGTTGTCGTAAATCTCTACTGTGAGAATCATTCTCTTTCAGATTAGGACCCGAGTCCGATTCCGAATCTGACGAGGAATGTTCACTGCGATTATCTCCACGTCGTCTTCGGAGAGGAATTGAGGCAGGAACAGCAATAGGCCCCTGTCGTCGCATACGTCTAGCACGACGATGTTCGATAAACTCTGTTGCCCAGAGTTCTAGTCTGGGTGCGATATGAGGTTCATACACGAACTAGCAAATGTGAAGAGTTGTATATCGGTTGCTGAAGAATACACATACTTGATGAAAAGCAAAAGCGGCACCGATTGTGCCAACTACTGCGAGAGCATACACTGCGGGTGCAGGCATTTCGCAGGGAGGTGGTAGTATGGGAACAGAAAGACTTGGAACTATTAAGTCAATCTCGGAGCCCTCTCCGACGTTGCCGGCCGATCCGGTGTAAAAAAAGTATCAAATAATGAATGTGTTGTAATAACATAGATCGAGTGAGCGACATGATCACAAACAGATAATTAGATAAATCCAAGGTTTATGTTAGAGAACCTACGACGCCACTTGGGCTTCAGTGGACCCCGCTGGCTGATAGGGGTCTTTGGGAGCTGAGGCGCTTATCAGTGTTTCTTCTTGCTCATTGTTGGAACTCAGATTTCTCATTCTCAGCCCTTCCCCCTTTGGTTTGAAAATTTCCACCTGCATTTAGTGAGTAGGTATGTTGTTGTCATTCACCACGACATACATACCAAGTCTGGGCGAACCATCTGTGGCTGTTGTAATTTCAACGACAGCGCGGCGAAGTGGTACCATTTGAGGCTGCAAATTATCTTCTGCACTCGGTGAAGGAGGAGTGAAAGATGACACTAGAGGGGTCGTAGGTTTGGACCTTGTCCCGGGTGTCGCTGCCGACTTTTGAGATTCGACAGGAGCCGCCTTGGGTGCAACAGTGGAATAGACATCCATTGCTTCGGCATTGCTTGGTTTTTTCGAACGACGAGATCGCTTACAAGATCGCTTAGGTTTGCGGGAAGGAGTATTTTCGTCTACTGCCATGCTGTTGGGTGAGGCATCTGATGGTGCTGATCCGTCTCCAGAAGACAGGATATCTTCGTTGTCGGCATCTTCTATCAGTTCACGTCGTCGCTTGTTCACGCCGCTGTACGTGGCCCTGAGAGAAGACAACGGAAGTTTGTAGCAACGAAGGTATTCACAAGAAGCGAGTTTATCATCATATGGCGTGGAATCTGCTCGGAACCGTGCCCGTTTCATGTCCGTCTGATGAATCAATTAGGCTGGACACTTTGAAATACACAGACCGTGCATACAGTGTGTTTGCCTTCATAACACCACCCGTCTGGTGGGCCCATATCCCCATCGCCCTCGACTGTTTTGCCGCAGCAACTCCATAGAGTCTCGTATTCTGTTCCAAGGCCTCTGCCTCTGGAAGCACCTACACGCTCTACTTCGGCACTTTCATCATCGTGGGGAACGAGACAGCTCCTGTCGGTGTTTTCGACCTGGAAGAAGCCCTTGTGACACCGTACACAGTGTAGGCGCGGCGGGGGCACAAGGGTTGCAAAAAAGTTGGACAAGACTGTGAAAGTCGCCGGGTCGAGAGGAAAAAGGGAATCAAGGTGGGTCAGTGTGTAGGTGTGCAAGATCTGAGGAGGAACGGAAGTAATGAGGCGATGGAGAGAAGTGGGGTCAGCAATGAGAGGATTAGAGTCGGCAATGAGAGGATTAGAGTTGGCAGAGTCGGCGTTGGCAGGAGTGGCCGAGTGCGTCGTGCCAGATGACGACAGGACTGATACCAGCCTGCGAGAAAGAAAACTAAACATGCGATGAACGCAGCCTATCCTTACTCGTATATTTTGCTATCCATTCATCACGTGCATTACATACATTTTTCTATTACATTTGACTCAGCCGGACCAGACAGCTCCGCCAGGAGCAGTGTAGCTCTGAGGGTTGTTATAGATGTTGATCTAACTCGACAGTCAGCACACTGACATGAGCAGAGCATCTCAACTCACCGTGATACCAGGGTCACTTGGTTTATAGGTTCCCGGAATCGAAATCTTGGGAGGGGTGGCACTACCGCCACCACTGATATTGACTTGCGCGCAGCCTAAATTATTGTTTCTCAACATCTGTGCATTCTCTTTTGGGTCAGTGAAATCATCTACCAATGTAGAATTGAGCACCAGGGTAGGTTGAAGCTACATGAAGGGCAATCTATCGTCACGTTTGTCATGGCATTCGGTGGTTGAAGCCATCTTCGACTCACGATCTCAGCACGGAGGAGATACTGCCCTGCAGACAGAGAGGAGGGTATTATGACAGAGTGTTTTCCTGAGATGGCCATGTGAAATTTGCTCGACGATCTCAAGGTATCACATACCATTGTTGGCATTGACAACATCAGTGGCCCATTGTTGAGTGGAAGCATTGAGAAGACCAGAAGAGTATATCTTAGTCCAGACGGCACCCTGTCCATTAAAGGATGCCGCCGTGGAGGGTGCTTTGGCAATGTACACTTGTACAGGGCCCTTGTGTCCAGCAGAGATGGCGTCTTCACCAGTGCGTTGATCATGTTGATGCCACTCAAAACTTGGGACGGATTTTCAGAGCAACAAAAATACCTTGTGATGAAAATAACATACGTAATATTGGTACCGGGAGAGATAGTCACAGTCTCAACATTTGACCCAGAGAGACCATTAACATTACAAGTCAAATCGGTCGAGCCCACATCAGTAACGGGGTTGTTGCTAGGAGGGACGCGAATGTAATTATTTTGACCTTGGTCAACCTAGAGGAAGTGGCAAGATTATGAGTATAAGCCAAATCATGGACACAACATACACCATTAATCCAGATATACTGCATAGTGACTCAAGGTAATGTTCAGTTCATGACAAGATAAAATTTACAATGAATGATCTCACAGTGGGCATTAGCAACCGCCACAGAGGCAAGAACAGCAAGAATCAACTTCATGTTTGTATCTCCAAATAACAACACTGACTCTGTTTTATATACCAAGACGAGCTCCATTCAAAGTGAATTCATAATCCAGGTTGTCAGAGTAGAAATATCATTAGCTCGCTAAAACTAAGGATGAACAGGCGTAAAACGGGAGCCAGACTGAGAGTTTCCAAGAAAAAGGTGGGTTAGATCCAATCACGAGTCCTTTTAGGTTCCCGAATTTTCAGCGTATTGATCTTCGTCGGTGCATTAGATATATCCCATGGAAATGCCTGAACTTCGGACGTCAGAGTGGAGAAACAAGAAGTCTTTGGGAGTGGAGTGTACAGTCCGTTGGGAATAAAAACTTTCGAACCGCGATTAATGAGAAAGTCATCCAAATAAGACAGCGCAATACGATCTAAACATGTCTGAGCTTCATGATAGCATAATGGCATAGCGCACAAAGAGATGGTATCACAGCCATTGACCAAAAATGACATTCAAAACTTTCTCACGAACCATAACCACTTCAAACGTCTTCGAGCCATTCTGGGCGGTACCGGCCGCATCTAGTCAGCACCATGTCTGTACTTTTTGAAACCTCACTAGGCGACATCGTCATCGACCTCGAGACTGAACTCTGCCCAAAGACATGCGAGAATTTTCTAAAACTATGCAAAGTATACTATTATAATCTGAACGCTTTCTTTAATGGTAAACTAAAATCTTTCCATTTTACCATATGTTCACATACATCTGTCATTTTCAGTCTCAAAAGACTTTCTAGCTCAAACCGGTGACCCGACAGCAATAGGAACCGGTGGAGAATCCATATGGTCTTATCTCGCATCCACATCAGCTAAACCTTCTCGTTACTTCCCTCCTGAACTACAACCAAAACTCAAACACACCAAAAGAGGTACTGTCTCAATGGCAGTAGCACCTGCTTTAGTAGATTCGTCAGGTGGGCATGTTCAAGGTGGCTGTGGGAGTCAATTCTTCATCACCCTGGGTGACAATGTGGACTACTTGGACGGTAAACATGCTGTCTTTGGTCATGTTGTAGAAGGAGAGGATACTCTAGAGAAGATAAATGAGGTTTATGTGGATCAAGATTCTCGTCCATACAAGGACATTCGAATCAGACATGTGGTTATACTTGGTATGATCTTCGCTCATTCCAAAATTTTCAAAAACTCTCTAACGAAAGGGGGAAAAAACCCTCGATTTATCAGACGACCCTTTCCCTGATCCTTCAAATCTTCTTATCCCACCATCATCTCCTATACGACCTCCAGACAATTCAACGCGTATCACTGAAGATGAGGATCCACTTTTCCAATTACCAGAAGAAGAAGAAGAACGTATACGCCGAGAAAAAGCAGCAGCAGCCTCAGCGTTGACTCTCGAAATGGTGGGAGACCTGCCCTTTGCTAATGTTCGACCTCCGGAAAACGTGCTTTTTGTTTGTAAACTCAATCCTGTGACGCGAGATGAAGATATTGAGTTGATATTTTCTCGGTTTGGCATTATCATGAGTTGCCAGGTTATTCGAGATAAGAAGACGGGGGATTCACTTCAATATGCTTTCATTGAATTTGATAAGAGAGAGGATGCTGAACAAGTGAGTTTTTTTACGTCCATTTATCCTGGAGAAGCTGTTCGGAAAACAGGTTGATTTATCTTTAAAAAAGGCATATTTCAAAATGCAGAACGTGTTGGTGGATGACCGTCGTATATGGGTAGATTTGTAGGTCGCATTCGTTTTTCTGTAGTTCCATTTTCATCTCATGAACATTGATGCTGATTATGATCATCCAATTCACAGCTCGCAATCTGTTGCAAGGATGAATACGCATTGGTCCAATGACATAAAAATGGGCCCCAGAACCAAACGTGGCGACGACCGATTTGCTGGTCGTACAGATCTCGAACGGACAAGAAAGTATCGTGATGAGGATCATGAGCTCCATAGCCATGATAGATATGGAATGATTTTTGATGTACCCGATTCTCATAACCATCGCCGGAGTCTTCGCAGTCGGAGTTTCGATAGAGCACGGAAACGTGATCATCGGTCAAGGAGTCCTCGAGACCGTCATGGAGATGGATTTCGCGAGAGGGACAGGGACAGTGGGAGAGACAGGAGGCGTAGAAGCCGAGACAGATCTGACTATGATTATGGTCGTAGACGATGAAAGTCGAAGATGTATGATGGTGATCATGATCATGACGATGTCTTGCCTGTGCTTTATGTTTGACGTTATGTCCATTCTTGTAATCGTCAACCTGCGTACGTTCAGATCATGACCCTTTCCGCAAGGAATGGAAACCTGACATAAATGTATAAGCAGGAATGGACATGATTTAACCTTACAACTTTGCACTGACAGCATAGTCCTCGAAGCAGGTCATTCTAGTCTGGTTGCAACAACCAGCACTAGGGGTAATCTTTGCATAAGCTATTTATACCTTAAAACGGGTAGATGAAACCAAATGAGGATATCTGAGAGCTATGAGGCTCTTTCCAATCTGCGTGTTACCTCGTACACTGACATATATAAAGATGTCCGTTTGCTGTTCCAGCCTCATTTCCCTGAACTTGTCAACACCGAAACCTTGCTTGCTCACAATTAACAAATAAATGGCAATCTGTCAAAGGCTTCCAGAGCGATTGAACATTTCCAACGAATTCAATTCTGAGGATGCTGATCTCGTCCTTCTCTCCCGGGATCCCCCAACTGAATTCCATGTTCACCGTATCATTCTCAAAACTGCCTCCCCCTTTTTTAATGATATGTTCACTCTTCCCCAAGATCCTACGACAGATGCTGTATGTTTGAAGTCACGCAAACCGGTTGTCCCAGTCACAGAATCGAGGGACATCCTCACGGCGCTCTTACGTTTCGTCTACCCCGTACCCGATCCTGAAATCCACTCGCTGGAAGAGATACCTCCAATCCTCGACGCTGCTATCAAATATGATTTCTCCGGAACTATCACCACACTCCGTCGTCTCTTCACATCACCCCATCATCTACTACAATCACCGATTAAAGTCTATGCCATCGCAAGTCGTTTCGAGTTGGATGAAGATGCTCAAACAGCTTCTTCTCATACTCTCAGGTACAATCTTCTCGACAGTCCTTTATGTGAAGATTTGAAGTACATCTCCGCATGGCAATATCACCGTCTATTAGAACTTCATCAAACACGATCGAGACACGCTCAAGAAATCATTGACGCAAACAATTGCCCCGTAGAGGTTAAATGTATACAGTGCAATAGCTCTTTCTTCACCTCCCATGGACAACCCAGGTGGTATTATCGCTGGGAGGTAGATGCAAAGGCCGAACTGGCATTGCGTCCCATTAGCGAAACCATTTTTTCCATGGAATTCATCAGCAAAGCAGTGAAGAGGGCGGATTGTGTGAGATGTAGCGACAGTGTCTTCAAATGCTGGCCATGGTTGATGGAGATGAAGAAGAAAATAGACGAATTACCGCAGACGGTATAGATCTCTGTTCTATCCGCAGGATGATTCTATGGACCTTTCTTTCTTCTATCATCATGATATATCCGATCGTTACTACTCTTCAGAGGTATAGATCCTAATACTAGGGATTGTGTAATACTATATGATACACCAGAGAATAGAGAGATGGTCTTCCGATTTATATTACAGATATAGAGTTTGGAAGGGTCGATGCAATGACTAAACAAACAGTCTGAATAGGCAGCTGAAATATGCCCGAGGAACAATAAAAAAAAAGGACTCCAACTCAGACATTATCACAAAGAGGCACCCTTTACAAAAAGGAATTCTCTCTCAAAGTGTCTACTCAATCGAGATGAACTGGTCATTCAATCCATGGGCAGGGTCCAGCGTCAAGCCAGTGGCAGCCCAAGACGCAAAGTCTGGTCTTCGAGCTTTCCATGGGTTCGTAGGCACTGCCTTTCTTGCATTGGGTGACTTGGATAAGGAAGCGGAGGAACGTGAAGACAGTATTGGGTCTGATGATGCAGCATCCTTGGGTCCAGTCGTATAATCTACCGTGAACGTGGAGCTTGCCTCAGGAGAATGTGTCTGCACACGGGATCCTGTTGGCCGAGATGTTTGACGTCGTTTCTGACCAGAAGTGACATTAGCGCCGATCGATTCTCGTGGCGCTCCTATAGCACAAGGCATCGTATCAGTTTTTTTTAATGCTAGATTAGGTTCAGAACTAGCTCCAACGATACCACCAAGCTTCAAATTGTGAACAGTCTTGCCCAGAGCCTGAAACACTGAAGAACTGTCGGACCATGCATTTTTTAAAACATCAGCAAGTGGGTTTTTGACTTGGGACTGGGCGCCATCCAGCGCTGGTAAACCCTGCTGTTGTTGCTGGCTGGCGAGCGTAGAATGAATTGAAGAATCCGACAATCCTCTCCTCAGTGTTCTCTGAAGTAGAGGTGCCACTGGGTGCTGCAGGTCTGTCACAGCATCTACAACTCGAGTTACCTCAGTCTTGGTTACTGCGGGCACAATGGTGCTATGTCCAATACCACGGGCAGTGTATTCAGCTGCAGCGCGTGGCTCTGGCTGCATCATCGAGGCTATTCGGCGTGTTTGAGGCAAGGGAGGTACTACAATCCAGGTATCCGTGCTGGTGCTCGCATTGAGCTGTGGGGCACCAGCAAAAATATCCTTGAGTGCTGTTGTACCCTCTGCTGGTCGAGGTCGGATGACAGGAGAGCCTGTTATCTTCGTTGTTGTTCTCCCTCCTACACTGGAGAATTTAACATTTACAGTCGTAGTAGAGGCTGCAAGGTCGGGTCCCGTCTTCGGTACGAATCGAGTGTACCGAGAGCTGGTCGAACGTGCAAGAGAAGACGGAAACTCGTAACGAGGCGCTGAAAATAACCTGGAGATGGGTGCAATCCAGCTTTGTGCTATCGAGGTCGAAAAGAAATCCTGATCAGTACCTTTCTCCCGTTCTGGATGCAATGCCCTCTCGCTGATCCTAGGAGCAGCTGATGGATCCAGAATTACTTCGTTGAGAGTAATCTTTACTTGTCCAAGCTCAATAAATATGTCTCGAAGGAACTTGAAGAGTCCACGAAGATCTTTTCGAGTAACTGATAATGTCACACTGTCTTCTAGCAGTGAACGGTACTGTTGGCGCAACGCATTGACTTCGGAAAGGATACCCCCAATTGTACTCTTTGACAAATGACCTACGTCACCTTTAAGGTGTTGCCGTTTGAGACGATTAGTCAAAGTCAATGGATCTGCCTGAGTCATTCGGGCGAGCAACGACAAAATCCGATCAATGAGTGAAGTTATCTGGGTAGATGAGGAATCCGAGGATGACGAGACTTCCGACTGGTCATGAGATGATAAAGATGGCACAAAAGAAGGTATTAGAGAGGGTAGTACAGAGGAGGGATAATGGTCAATTGGTTCAGTCTGGATTCCACGAGAACGAGACAGTAGGAGGAGGGGTCTGTGGGACCGTCGTTGTTCTGCCACAGCAGATCCCTCTTGATCGTCATTCATGCTGTCGAGCTCCGAACTATAACGAGATGGAGAATATAGTGGCGACACCTTGTTACTAGGTGCCCTTCTCAAGTGCAAAAGGAAGAGAGAGTCAGTTGGTGAACGTGATTGAGTTGATTCAGGCGTCATAACCTCCTACTCACAGGAACTGAGTCATGCTTACAAGATACGATTCAAACTACTCACAAGGTTACGGCGGAGTTTCGTGAAATTCTATCAAAAAGGTTAGGAGTGTAAAACATACGAGAAAACAAGATACTATTTACCGGATCTCTCGTTGAAACGACAGAGGCAATACTTTGTCGATGCGAATGTCTTGAATTCGGGGTGTTGGCTATTCAGAGGTGAGCTAAGAAAGAAACTATAACCTTACTATACTCACCTCCCGATAAGGCAATAGGTGGGTTGGATTTGTATCCTTCATACTCTTCCTGAAGAGAAGTGAATTCTTCTCGAGCATCACCCAGAAGTTGCTGAAGTTCAGAATTATCTTGCCTAAGAGACTCATTGACTTGAACAAAAGATTCGAGCATTCTTATAATCTCATCATGGCCATCCATAGTGTTAGGATTATCCTATCTAGGTTTACGAATCGCACGGGAGGCAAGATAGGTATAAACTTACAGTTTCCCGTAAAGATTCAAGCGCGTTTCGGGCATCCTGTAGCAAGCCTCCTGACGACTCCAGGCGGCGTGATCGCTTCTCTTCCAAGGAATCCTGCAATCGCCTTACCTCGGTCTGCAATTTGCCTGCAAGAAGGTTACCACACTAGATCCTGTACTAACAGGAGGATACATACTAGTTTTGTCCTTCAATGCAACGAACCTCGACTCTGCCAATCTCGCCCGATGAGATTCACTATCTCGTTCCTGCTGCATATCATCCCGCTCCTTGAGGGCAGCAGTTAGCCGGGTGTCCCAACCCATTGAGCGAGCATGATGTGCTGTTAGGCGGGAGATGGTGGCCCGTGAATCCTGAAGTTCTTGTAGCAGAGTCTTATTAGAAACCTCTGTGACCTCATTATTGACAATAACTTGGTTCAGTCGCTGAGTATATCGATCAGTCACTCAAGATATACTAAGAGACCCAGAGCCATATATAAGATTTACAAACCTTTTCTAAAACTTGTTTCTCCTTCAGCAGGTCTGCAAATCGAATATCGGATTGCTCCTGTCGGAGGACCTTGGTTTCGTCTTCATCTCCATCATATGAGATATTTTGTAGACGCGGGTCCAAGACTGGTTTGATCTGGCATCTGACCTGCGGACGTCGAGTGAACATGCCGAGAGTTGACGGTCGAAGTCACCCACCTCGTGTCGTCGGACGTATGCTTCGTGCCTTTGAAGTAGAGCTTGTCCAACTTCTGACAAGTCCATGAGGAGTCATTGCCTCTTCCAACCCTTGAAATCGAACACTCACCAGCGCTCAAAGTCAGCTTGCTTTCAAGCCGAACCTTGCATTCATACCAGGACTGAAGATTTTCACAGGTTTCGGTGGCACAGCAGCAATTTAAGTTTGTTTGAGAATCTTGCGAGGTGTCTGGTGAGAAACTAGAGAGAGCTAGTGCTAAATCATCGATGGTGTTGGAAGTACGGTAAAGACTGCTGAGAGACTCTGGACTTAGTGGACGGGAGGCGATGGAGTCTTGAGTTCCCATTGTTAGGTATAATATAGAAAAAGTGTGTGTAAGGAAGGATACAAATCAAGAGAAGTGTAGAACGAGCATGAACTACCCCTCAATTCAAGTGTTCAGGTTATAGCCATCATGTGACGTTGACTCCTCTTACATCAGTTATAGTGATTACAAGAAATCGTGTCATATCGGCATTCGCAAAAAGAGATGCTACATAGATCCAGAAAGGAAAGAAGACAACGAACAAAGGAAACAACAGAGATACTCGATCTATGAGTAGGATTAAGGACGGATGTATTAAATCATCAAATCCACAAGACCAGGAATCCAATTAATCATCTTCGTAGCGTAACCATTATTGAGTGGAAGGAATTGGAAGCTTTGAGCAAGACCCTGCATTTGGTACGGTTCAAGAGCGTTCAAAAGTGCAGAGGTGAGTGAGCTGTCTTCATTAATGTTGAGTGTAGAGGATGACGAGTTACGGTCGTTTGATTCTGAGACATCAGGGTGAGAGAACCTGTAGATACTGGATACATATCGAAGAATTGCTGGATTGGAGGAAGAATGGAAGGCGTTGATAGCCTTATCTTGTATATGACCGGACCTTGAAGCCATCATCATCGAACAGAGTTCCTGCAGCAGGAAAGAAACTGGGACTCACACAAGGGAGACAGCTTCAGGGTAAGAATAACCAAGGTCTGCAAGCAACGAATATAACATTTCTGTCTCAGTGTCATCACCTTGCGCTGTCGACAACATGGTTCCTGCAAATGTTGCGACGAAAAGTGCCGTCTCGTAATCTTCAATTTTGAGGAACGTGTGCGCCACACGGGGGACAAAAGACTGCTGTTCATTCTCAGGGCAGCTAGCATCCGTGTGCCAAAGATCTTCTATTTCACATTCTCGTAGTAAAGCGCGATAACTTTCGAGCGTCGTTGATACCGATAAGAGAGCCAGGAAATAACCAAGGACGGAGGCTGAAAGTGAACTCCTCAAAGCATCCGTATCGCTTTCCGATCGCACTGTGACTTGTAGAAGCGTCCTCAATGCTGCCTCTGCATATTCTTTGAAGTGTCGTAGACGCATCCCCTTGAAGATGATGGCAGCGAGTGTAAGCGAAAAGCTTGTTTCGAAGGAAAGTTTGAGTAGTCCGTCAAGCTGCTCTGTAATCTCCTCTAAGGGGAGTCGACCCTCCAAAAGCACCACCTTTACGGACTTGTCGTGGAACATATCTTGTCCTTCCATTGCTTCTAGTGATACTCTTAGTAAAATCGTGGCTTCTACGTAGTATGCCGAATAGCTGGATTGTAATAAGCTGACTGCCAACCAGAAAATTGATAAGATGTATCGTGAATTTTTCTGAAGGATCGGAATGATTCGACATATGCATCGAAGCATGCTGACAACCGTACTCGAGTGGGTTTCGTCTGCTTGCATTAGAGCGGCACGGAACGCCACCAGAATCTGATAAAGGAAATCATCATCAACATCTTGGTTCGCCAATGTGGCAAGAGCAACGAATGATCGGGTTTGTATAGCCGGAATGTTCTGAAAGGCAGTCGAGGTCACTAAACTCATCCACCGAGCTCGCCAAATGTTGAGAAGGCCTAGCAGGATTAAAATGAGTAAAAGACAGGTGAGACAATATGATTGAAGTCACCTTTCGATCCTGACGCAATTTCCATGATCCGCGACAAAAACATCGCGAGTTGTTCCAAATTGTCAAGATACTGTTTGTCATTGTATGGCATCCAGATGGTATGTTGGGATGTAGGCGGATTACGCTGAAGACCAAAGAGTTGGAGGGTCAAGCTTGAAGTGAAATCCTTGAGAATTTGGAGCAACTCCGTTGCGGGTACATCATCCGATCTTGACACATAAAGTGACTGCAGGAGATTCAGTACAATGCCGTATACGGTTTTGCGGACTTTGACGGGGCCATCTGCAGCAACAAGCATGACAATATGTATGACCTCAGGCACATAGAGTTGATTCAATGTCAGATGCCGTGATTGCGATCCGACAACTAGGCACATTTTGATCAGAGCTGAGACCTCGTTATAGTTTGCGTGCTGAGACACATGGTTTGCGAAATGCGTCGAAGGGCGGTTGAGAGCCTGGAGAGGCTGGGTCAGGGAACGGCATTCCTCCCATGCAAATGGATCGACAAATACCTTGCGTAGTTTATGGTAAACCCTTCCTCTGACGCAGATCGACGTGATTGTCGACACAATGTGAGAGATGATCTCGCTTCGAGGATTATTCAGGCCTCCGTCAGACGCTGTACGAATCAATTCATCAAGGACCACATCAACGATTGCATTGTTGGATCTGCTAATTTCGGACCAAATGCACCTTTGAAAGGTTGGGGTAAGCTGAAGACACTGTCAACACATGGGATAAGCAGACAAGATCAAGGCCACTTACAGCAGAAAAGGTAACCGCCAACTCAGCTAAGGTTCTGATACAATCTCGCAAACGAGCGCCTGACCTCTCGTAGAGATTGTGTGCAGGATTAACGAAGTAGGTAAGATTTTTGATCCAAGGACTCATGTAATAGATACACGTTGAGCATTGCCCACTAACAAGCGCTTCCTTACCCAAGATTTTGAGAGATGCAGACACTTCGTGGATGAAATCTAGCGTTAACTGAGGAGCAAAGTCTGCCAGCTTTTCACTGAGCTGATTGACGAAAGCCAGGGGATCAACCGGAATAACACCAGCTACTTGTTGGTCAGTAGTAGGTCCTTAGAAAAACCATCAACAGCAACGAGCCTTGAGTAGCAATGATAGGGCTTTTGTCGTACTTCAAATAGGTGCATACTGCACCCAATAGATGATATGCAGCGCCGCACATTGTCTCATCCTCTCGGTCGACACTGAAGAACCCTACATGTAGAAGGGTAGCAGGTACATTTGAGAAGCGAGAGAATCGCTCTGACATATGCATCTCTGTGTCCTTCAGCTTTCCTTTTGCATGCCGTACTGCCTGCAAGAGAAGCATGGTATAAAATTCAAAAATGGTCAAAACGAACAAACCAACCTTAACAATAGGATCACGTAGGCGAGAAAAGAAATAGCTAGTGCTCCCTTGTCTTCGTCGGACTATGAATTCGTCCATATCTTGTCCAGTAAAAATGTTGTAGATGTCGCCAATGTCTGCCAAAATAATGATCTCGACGTTCCGGCAAGCAAGACCGGGAGCAACAGGTTGACGTTGACGCTGATGAGTAGGGCACATAAGCATCGGGCATTAGAAGGTGAAAGCCAACTTGCTGAAGTGATACGGATGTGAGAGGTAGCAACGCGAAGGCCGACTGGAACCCGCATAGAATTAGGCTGTTTCCAAGTGACGTCCTGAAATTCGTCAAACGGCTCCTGTTCAAGTGCATCTACCCAAGAATTAGCATAAGTCAACAATAAGACAAGAAGCTTGACTTGTTTCCGAGAGAGCTTCGACAACAGTATCTGGAAGTTCCTCCAGCAATTGCTTGACAGAAACGTAAGTTTTGACAGATGAACAAAAGGCAGCTCCTGAACCACCAATCAAAAATCACGATGACTTGTCGTACAATACTGGACTGACCAGCCATGAAATTGTACAATCGCCGGAAATACCTCTGGGCGAGCGAGTTTGGATTCAACATACGAGCAGTCATAAACTTCTCTCTGATATCTTTGGGCACAATCTCAGCGCAGAACCTGAGCCACTGTAGTGGTAACTCCGATATTGAAGAGAAACCAGTACAATCCACGATGACATCAAACACTTGCCCAAGAAACTTTGGATTGCTTAAAATCTGGATGAATTTCCGTGAGCCAGAGAAAATATCCCGAGTGGATACCAAACTTGCCTTGAGAATGTAGTGCATGAATAGCTCTATGTCGAGGGCCCCAACATCAAACTTGTTCAGCCGTAGCACAAAAATAACCAAATTCTAAATATCCACTGTTAGCAACGAACCAGACGATTGAATCAACAACGTACCTGGTCATTCGGCGGAGTCTCGACGAAGAGATTCTGGACAGAAGTAATGCTTTGGTCTGCATAGCGACTCATAAGTTCATGATAGGGTATCGAGTCTCGCAACGTCCTCTTGCAGAGCTCAGGAACGCCGATAGGGGAGCCCAGGTCAACCAAGAGTGCACACAAATCGTCCCAAACTCGTTTACCGTGCTGCGGTGGTAAATCGGCATTAAACGGATGTCGTGGTTTGCTCAGCAACTCCTTGCCAATCTTATCAGCATGTTGATCCAAAAATCGATGCAATACAATTGCATCTGTATCGTCGGTGATCGTGCCTTGCCAAGGATCATCTAACTCAAAAGTAGATGGAGGAGATTTCTACATCGAAATGAACAAAGAAACAAACAAGGAATTCCCATTGACGAAGCTCACATAGATTTCACTCAAAAACCGACTAACATTGGCAATTTGACTTTCCAAAAATTTGTTGAGCGGTGTCATGTGTGCCTCTTTGCCAAAAAGGATATTGTTGGCAAGATTTTGTAGAATCTTTCCTATAAGCATGAGACCTCGGCGCATGACCATTCCGTTCTCGACTGGTATTTCAATATCGACCGTTTCAGGTGAGACAACTGCAGGGTTGATGAATCTATCAAAGTATAAAACAAAATCAATGAATTGCACTAACGTACACACCTTAAGAAAATAAACGCTCCCATGACAGAAAACTTTGCTGCAGGCCAAGTCTCCGCACTAGAAGACCTCAATATCTCACTAACACTAGACCATCGCCAAACTCACACTTGATGTGAAATGTAGGTCGAGATTTCCCGAATCATCCTACCACAACGATGAGCAAATTCATGGATAACAGGAAAAACAACAAACAGGGGCATCTGAGGCAACGAAGACGTCACCAAACCCAAGAACTTGGACGCTGCATACTCTACTGTCCTTTGATTCTCTAATAAATCTTGTTCCTTTGCCTTGGACGGATCCATCTCATAACTATGCCCAGGTGGCAACTCTTTCATAAACGTAATCAGAGGTCTCACCAGACCCTGCAAATAATTGTACCCGTGAATCTTTGCAAATGCAGTAATAAACTTGTTCCCAACAGAGTTTTTACGAAACAAAGAGACTTCAGAAGTCACCGATGCAATCTCCAAATCTATCAGGGCCTTGAGGAAGTTTGTCAATAGTGGTCGCGAGTCAAAGGTGTTGAGCATGACGGAAATCATAATATCATCTTCTGAGAACGGACAGACGTGGACGATCGTCAGGGCCAAAGCAAGCTATAAAAGATCCAGTCAACAAAACTCCCAAAGCCATTACAGTTGCATCAAAGACCTTCGAGCTTCGAACCAACTGTTGTTATAGAGCTATCAGCTTACATGACATACCAACAATAAAAATCAATTACGAACATCGGCAAGACGAGCATTCCTGTTCTGTACAGCAGAACGCTCCTCAGTACTGAATGTCGCACCTTGTCCGATCACCCGAGCAAACACATGCGCAAATATAACCTTCTTCCATTTATCTTGATCATATGCGAGAGGGAGACACTGCTTGAATCCAATCTCACTATTGGCACTGACAAGATTGGCGAGACCTGTGACCACGAGCTCTCGAATCAAATTGTCTCGTTGATGAGAGCCCTGTAACCTCTGCAAACATTTCTAAGTTCAGCTTACCAATGAAAAGGACAACGAGAACATACCGCAATACCCATATACTCCGATTCATCGTCCGACTCTGCAAGCTATCAAAGAAAAATCAGATACCCATCGACTCAAGGCGTCGACACGTACACTATAATCCGGTTGATACATCTCCAAAAATTGCAACAACATATGTGAATACTTGTTGAACTCCCTCGAGATCACATGAATTGTATCGTCACCAGCATTCAGCGTATCCGTACACCGAAGTTGAAACTTGTCAAGCATTTTTACCAGCGTTTTCAAACAAGCTACATTAAACTCGTCCACTTGTGGGTCCCCGGTCGCTCCCTTGTCATTCCTATCAGTAAAGCTTCCAAAATGAGAAAAAAACCTACAGAGACTGTAATCTCCATCCACTCCATCAACAACTCTATGATATTCCGCCGTACGGGGCTTTCCTTCCTCAAGATAAAGGTGTCCATCCCAGTCGAAATACGATCACAAAAACTACAAAATTTCATCCTCAACCTAAATGTCGATGGTCCTTCACACCGGGAAATCATATTTGTCAACGACATCAATGTCGAACTGATATCGAATGTCATTTTCTCTTCCAAATTCTTTTCATTTTCCAGTATCAGCTTCAGAATAGCAATAAACTTGTAAACCACGTCATTCAGCGAAAGAAAAGAAAAGAAAAAACAATGAGACTGCACCTGTTCCAGAAACAACAAATACTCCTCATTCAGCTCCTCTCGCTCATACGCTCTAGTTGTTTCATCCAAATACTTCAGCGCTCTCGGATACAACCTGGGATGTAATTCCACCCCAAGCGCTTCTCTCGCAATATCTCTGGTCGCTACATCCTGAACCATCAAGATCTTATTCAAGTCCGAAAGGAATGGATGCAAAAGCGGATGGAGACTGTCCAAAGTCAATATTTCGTCCGGAAGGATTTTGGGTGGAATTATAGAGATAAGCTGTTTCCGTGCTTCTTTCGTGTTTTCCAGACAGATGTCGCCAAATGCAGCCAAGAAGAGTGTGAGATTTTGCCATTGGAATTTCTGGTCCTGAAAACGAGATGATGTTATGGTACACTGACAGAGGCATTTAAGGACGTACTTGGTCTTTCCAAGGTTCCTTTCCCAGGTGGAGAGTTGAACCGGGATCACGAAGCATAGCCAATATAGGTTCAGTCAACGACCTCCATCGTTTATGGCACTCGTTCCACACAACAACGTCAGTAACCTGACACTGTGCCAACGACCTCAAATGCTTGCGAATCCGTTTTTGATGTCCAACACGACCTATGCATCATCAGCACAGCTGAACTGAAGACTTGTAAAAAAACTCACCAACAACAGTCACCTTCGGGTCACCCAGTTGACTAAATACTCTCGCTCGTTTAGCATAATCCTCCGGCGATATAAATCCAATCTTGGGAGCATCAGGTTGTCGCTGTATCATAGCCAAATGTCTTAAACCTTTTGCAGCCATCTGTGAGATCGTATTATTGGACGAAGTTAAAGTCACAGTGAACGCAATTTCGGCCAGGACGAATGCAGGAACTCGGTCAACATCTAGTTGAAGATTTTGAACATGCTGACCCTGATAAATGTAAATGTGATACCAAGGACAAGAAAAAGAAAAGAGACAAACCTCGATCTTGACAAGATATAGATCTAACACTCGAATTGCCATAGACACCCATAACCTCTGCATCTGGATATTATTCCTTGCCCTCATTAAATTCGTCGATACAGTCATCAACGTCGCAGGCCTAGCCAAAATCTTTATCGTAAATCAGATCATCCGAGATATAAATCACCGCTCACATCGAAGCCTTAATCAACTTCGATAATGTCTCCTTGAACCTCCTAACTTCCTCCTCGCTCCCACTCGCCGGCAATACCCCTCTAAATAAATTCATTGTCAATGTACACAAGCACATCGCCTTCGAAACCTTGACACAATCATCCAGATTCATATCCCAAATCTTCACAGCAAGTCCCACTGTTTCTTCCAAATCAACATCACTTGCTCCAGTAATATGAAAATTCACATCTTGTCGCCATAATGATGCTATACCCAACATCAGCAATTCTTTATCAGATAATGGTTCAACGATAGAGCGCTTGGCTTTCGGTTTTGCGTCTGGGTGTTTCATGGCTCCATATGCGTCCAGTTCAGGACGACGGTGACTGAGCGTTTTGAAAACATCGCGAAACCGTTTTGAAGTTGCTTGATAAAGATCTGTGAGAGAATGCTGCCATGGGAAACGGGAGGCCTAGCATAGATTTAATTGTTAAATAGGAAGAAGACAGAAGGTGTACCTCTTGAGCTAAAGTCAAACAAGCTCTCACTGCACAAAGCTTCACCGCATCCGAACGAGTAGGTTCCAACCATTCCTTGATCAACGGAACAGATTCTTCAGGTGACAAAAACCGGTACACTACAACCAATACATCAGCATACAACGCCACGTCGACCTCGTCTGCTTCCCAGATACTCGTTCGACCTGGAATTTTCTGCAACATCTGGATTAGAGTACTCTTTTGGAAAAGGGGTCAGTAAATCCATGCTGTGCACATGAAATAACGTACTTTGAACTCATGGGCGATATCAATCGCGAGCAATTTTAACGGAATGTCCTCACGCTCCTCTGCTATTGCAAGGGTAGCTGCTCGACATAGATCAACAGCAGCTGCCAACCCTACTTCCGAATGCCTCGAAGCCCCAGGAGAACTTGCTTGTTTTATTATTTCGTCCAAAAATTTCAAGTCCTACGATTATCATGAATATTCATAGTCATGGCTCAGGAAGATAGGGAGATGCATGCCTTTCTTGACGATTTATACCTTTTCCCACTGTATGAAACATAACCCGTCGCAAGTTTTTCTGAAGTCATACAACATAATGCAGCCAATGCAGGCCATACAATTCTTTCATCACTTCCGGAACCTCCTACACTAACGCCCACACCAATGCTCATACCCAATCCTCCTACGGCTGCATTGCTCACATTCGAGCTGGATTTCATCTTCGAGCATAAGAGATCAAACACCCTCTCTGGTGCTCCTTCGGTTAACTTGTTACCCCCGCTCCTTGATGTACTTGTTATAAACGTGGTAGAGGACGAGGCGGATACGCTGGTGGTAGTAGGATTGGAAATGATGGTCGCGGCAGAAGTAGAGGTAACAAGTTCGTTGAATTCAGAAGGATAATATGTGATCCAATTCCATATCGCTGAACGGAGTGGAATAGCAATTGCCACTTGTGCTTCACGTGCCATATTCACAAGAAGCGACGACAACTCTACAAAAATATCAATAAAAGGACACAGAAAGCCAAGAGGGACTCACCGTTCAAAACTTGCACCAATTTAGCTCTATCAAGCACAATCCAGCCAAGCAGCATCAAATCTGTCAAATCCTCTCTCATTGTCTCTTCTGGTTTATTGGCCAACACTCTAATTTTGGCTCTCCACCTCTCATAGACAGTATACCAGTTTGTCAGCGAGATGAAAAAAATGATCCTACCAGAAAATTCGGCGATGAAGGAAATGCATGCGGTACGAGATTTGATCAGTGAGGAATGGGTTCTTTCGTATTTTGTCTGAGAGGGAGGGACGAGGTTGGCATTTTGACTGCATGAGAAATCAGCTGGTCGATGTCCGTGCGCGCGTGAAGGGTTGGCGTAAGGTGAGAAGGTGCTAGATGACTTGGTTTTAGTCGATGTCGAGGAGGAGAGAACTGATCCTGTGGAAGGTTGATTGCGTAGGGGTAGTAGTCGGTTTTGTTGTCTACCCGAAGGATAGCCTGTGACAAGAGTAGACGCTGACCCTGCCACAGAGGCCACCGAGGAAGGCAAGAATGCGGCGTCAGTATTTGGAACCAGACCGATACCACTAGTCGCCGGCTCTCCAACATCTTCGACTTCGAATTCTCTAAAGGTGATATCGGAAGTCTTACTGGGCAGCACCAATGGAGGTTCCGGAGGTGCAGAGTAACGTAAGAACCCAAGAACGATGCTTAAAACATATCGTACGCAGCGTTCTTCAAGAGGTGGTGACGTAGCTTCTGGAGGGTTAGATTGAGAGTGCTCAGACACAGAGGAAGCATTGGTCGGTGAGCCGAGGCTGATGCGAGCAGAGAGTCGAGATGCAAGATTAACCGAGAGGACCTTGAGTATGAAGAGCTGGGATTGCAGAGTTTCAAGTGAAAAGTGGCCATGTTCGTCTGTCTGTTGCAAACAAGTAAGGGACTTATTCCGTGGCAGAGGGCTAAGCATGCCTTTGAGAGGCTATCCAGCAGGTTTCCTAGTGTCCAGACGATGACAGCCAATGCATCGCTGGGCAGATCCGTCAAAGCATCGATAGCCTGTCGGACAATCTCGTCGGCTTCGACGGTGTCCAGAGTATGTCCAGAGTTGCACGGAAGCTGAAAGGTAACGTTAGCACCACAGTTACACACGTACGGCAGGACCAACCCTGTTTTTCAGCCGTCCTGCCAACGCACCGACGACTTTCTGGTACCGATTGGCACCGATCTCAATGGTTAACTGAGAGCTGGCATGCTGAGAGACAGCAGCAGAAAATTGCGGCTCGCCATGCTGCACGACGACAGTGCGGGCGGCAGCAACGGCAGGGGGCCGACGAGGCATGACGAGCAACACAGCACAGGCGATGTGCAGGGCAGATATGATGGCTGACTAATCAATCAAATAAAGATCAAGCCAGGAAGCCCACTGACGACACAGCCACTTGGACCTACAGATCTTCCATTGTCCGCCTGAACAGGACAGACGAGGAACGCGCGGGAAACCAGACTCCGATAACAATTTCATTTTTGATAAACATTCCAAACTTGATCCAAACTTGACCATGGACCACCACCATGCCGACCACCCGGAATATTTTTCCTCCTCCTCCACTCTTCTCTGGATGCATCTGGAGTCCTGGATGGAAGAGGACTACCTCTGGAGGGCCTGCGAGTTAATGAACTGGCAACCCATCGCCATCCGTGTCCCAAGGCTGCCCCCCATTCCAGCAACTGGCCAGCAACCCAATAACCCTGGTTACTGCTATCTTGTTTTTCGCTCGCCTGCCCAGGCAGCCGCTGCTCTCGCCCAGGTCAGCAACGGTAGAGAGACAGTTCCTGTGATGATGCCTTACTCTTCATCCCCATATGTTCTCTGCTGGGCTCCTATGCTTCCCTACACCATGAATTCTACCAATTCTAAACCAGACTATAGCATTTTTATTGCTGATCTTTCCCCGCATGCTACCGAGGATGACATTCTTCAAGTGTTCAGAAACCCCAATCTTGGTCAGAGCCCACATAGAGAACCCAAAAATATCCTACCTTTCAAAGACTGTTCCAGCGTCAAAATTATGCGTGATAATAATGGCAATTCCTGCACAAGCGCTTTTGTGAGGTATGTGCACTCACACTTTGCCTGAAACACGTTGGCTAATGTTCCAGATAGATTTCAATCCCCAGAAGAAAGAAACCGTGCTTTGAGAGATGCACCTGGGCTTCATGTGCGAGGCCGCCCGAGTAAGTCTTACCGCTTATATGCGATGCATACAGCCAGCTTACTGGCCCAGTTCGCGTTTGTCCTGCTACCGACCCGAAGTCATCGTCATCTTTTCAAAGTTCTTTGCCGAGAATTTCTTCTCAGATTGTCCCTGCTAATTCAAACAGCTCACTAGAAAGCGGTTCCGCTCATGGCTCTTCCTCCCTTGGCAGCTCCAGCTCTGGTGGTTCCCTTCGTGTAATTTTTGTTCTATTGATAAATTATCATGCTCTCTGATATCTTGTTCAGGACTTATCACATGTAGATCCCGGGCTCCTCACACTTGCCTTAGCCCTGATGCAAAACAAGAACAACATCAGGAACGGGAAATATCGCTCGCAATCTAGATCTCTTTCTGGGGACCTCGCTGGACCCAAAGGCGAATGGCTTGCCTCGACTGATCCCAATAATACAACCGTCTTTGTTGGCGGTTTAACCGCCGACATCACTGAGGAAATACTCTGGAACTTGTTTTACCCTTTTGGGCCAATTTACTATGTACGTCTTGTGTTATTTTTTCTAGTACAGAATAGTCCTGACATTTTCCAGGTTAAAGTCGTTGAGAATAAAAACTGTGGCTTTGTTCAATATGTCCTGAAATCTGATGCTGCACGCGCCATTGCCAGAATGCAGAATTATCCTGTTAACAGGACTCACATCCGACTGGCTTGGGGTCACAGTACCGGTAAGTATCATAGTCATTTATACTGACAAATACTTATGCTATCTCTCAGTTCAGGCTGCCGCAGCTGCGGGAAACACCCAGGTGTCTCCGTCTTCCAGTAATCCTTGGAACCTAGAACAGCTTCTTGTCTTGCTTCAAGAACTTGATCATCTTGGACTTATCCAACCTAGACTTAGTGATCGCGGTTTTTCTGGAGCGCCGAATTACTCTACCAACAGAGACGATAATACGTTGGCGACAAATCAACATTTGATGACTTCGACAGGAAGTATCACACCTGATGGAGGCAACAAGTCGAGAAATGATATTTTTCCCAGTGATGATATTCTTAGGAGGCCTGCCACCTTCCTTGAAAGTACAGAGACATACTCTTGGCCAGACACTCGATGCACTCAGCCATCTTTCACTCCATTTTCTCCAAATTATAATTTGGTTACGCTTGAAGATACTACCTTCCCAAAGGCAGCCCGAGATCTTTCACCATTATATAATGGAAATTCGACCAGCCTGCTCGGCACTGAATCATCGAGTGCTTCATACTCTGTTCCCTACTCAAGGACAAGAAAAGAAATCGATCGGGCCGTGAGTCGACCTGACCCCAAATCGTTGCTGGATGGCCAAGCAGAGGGAGATAATCTGTCTGCGACATTTGCAAGCCTAGATTTGAATAACGAACAAAATCATCAGCAAAGGCAAGGCTAATTTCATGGTTCTTGAGGGAAATACACCCTCAAAAATACCATCGTCGCGTAAATAATCGTTATACGCGACGAACAAGTATCCTATTACACCTGATGAAATTGGTTGTCCATCCAAGTTTACGATGCTGTCATGTCCTTTTTCTCTCTTGACCTTTTCACGATATCTTCTTTTGACAGCCTGGTGCCTCGTTTCTTCACTGGTGCGGCTCGTATGTGTTTTGTACGAGCCGCTGTATGGTTTACAGTATGGCCTGCCACTTCGTAAAGGAGTGTAAACCTCTTCTCTTCACTGGTTTTCTTAATTGTACTTCTCGCTCCTCGATCTGTGTTGTTGTCTATCTGTTTTGTTGTACATGTCTACTATCCCCTTCAGCCCGTTTTCTTTGGTCTGGTTATCTCAACGCCTTCAGTTTGAATGCTTTCGTATTGTACTCTCTGTCTCTATCTCTTAGCTTGTTTTTGTTTCTTGCTCTCAAATATCCACCTCTTGGGTTGATTTCATTCAAATCGTATATATGCCAGCAACTTCTAGTTTACATGTTACAATCAAGTTTTCTATTGTTTTAGCCTGGGCGGGATTTTATTTTGTTTGTTATACACCTACATAACTACCTACCTACATAGTTACACTCTTATAGGTTTACAGTTTACAATTTATAACAACTGTCTCAGACTCGTAGAAATCCATGTTGATGTAGTGATGTCATTATCTATCCAGTAAAAAGAATCAATCGTGCTGAAAATATATGGTTTGCAAGCTGGCTTTACTAATAAAAATGCTATGGATATGGTGTAAAATGTGTTTGTTCAAATATAAGAAGTCTTTTAATATTGATACGAATGAATAGTATGGTGTAGTGATTGACGTAGAAGAATTTGGCCTACGATTATAATGATAGTAAACGTGGACCACGAGACGCGTAGCACTGGGGATACTGAGGAATTATCGGTAAGTTTCTTCCCGTCTCAATGCATGGGAAAAATCATTCTACCAGCATTCAGATAAAGAAACATCAAAAAGATCAAGGACGTAATGATCAGAAAAGTTAAGATCAAATTTCGATTAGATCCTCCGACATGTGGCAATCGGGTCTGCCGTATCCTCCGTGCCGCAATTTTCTCCACACTTTTAAGTACGTCCTTTTTATCATCATCATGAGGAGCAATTTCAACAACCAAATAATGTCCCTCTCCCATTGCTGATAGATCTTCAACTATGCGCCACAAGGACAAAACTGTATTTGATGGTTCCGAATCAAAAAGTAGAAAAAAAGTGAAATCATGATGAAAATAAGATAAGCTTTGGCTACATGTCTTCGCGCTGCTAACAATGGTTATCAGTTAGTAACAAGAGTGGAGATTTCAGAACCTAGCGAATCCGGGAATGGAGATTTACAAGTTAGATCTATTTTTATCCGCATCTCGTTTAGGGTTTGGTCATGATTGATTTCCCAATATAGGTTTAGTGGCAGGTACGTACAGGGAGCACAGACATGTATGTTTTATTACTACAATAGTATGGTCAAGATACATGTAGTGAGACAGCAGCCTCTCGGCAACGGGAAGTAACGATTCGTGACTGATTGCCAGCCAACTTCCGAGTCGACTTGGTCTCGGAACCCCTCTTGATACGTGTTCAAAAATCAACGCTCATGCGGGGGAGAAAATATTTCAAGCTTGCCTTGCTTTTCCGTTTGTTTTCAATTTGCTGCGGAGGGGCATCATTCAAACATCAATGTCACTAGGGTTGACTGATGCAGAAATCAAGGCAGAATGAATTTGTCATGGAGCATGAGATGTCCCCCGAATACTCCCTGATCTCTCATCCTTTTCGGCAGCCTGCTCCATAAACTGTTCAGTTTTTTTTCAGTTTTCATGTTGACTTGTCCCATATCTACTCAACACCCGTTCAAAACTACGGAAGAGCTTTGAATGTGCGGAAATTTTAGAGAGGATACTCTAATTCTATGGTCCAGACTACATGTGATTTTAGTGGCTCAGGCAATTAGTGGCTCTGGCTAGTGTCTCTGGAACTGCGGCCGGACCTCATGTCGATTTTGGAGTGTTGGAGTGATCCTGATCCTATGATTCATTTCCATAGTGTTATGCCCCAGATAGTGCCGGATGGATCGAAAGTGGTATCTCCGCAGGAACGTGGTTAGACATGTAAGTGGCTAGAAAGGACTCACCTGACATCTGCGCTATAATAATCATATGCAAGCAGGACGGCAAGATCAAATTCTAGCATTCATTAGTACGACTCATGCTCTCGAACATGTCTCACACAAATTCCGTATGGATGTCTAACCTCATCAAAATTTCCTGGGACGTAGTATCGTGGTATCAGCATGGCGAAAGGACCCACTTGCTGATTGGGTCAAACGCCCTCTTTCCTGCTCTTTTCCGATCGTGATATGGGTGTTTGACAAGTGAAAAGACACGAGTTTGGCTCACTTGTATCATGGATTTATAAACAAGTTTCTGTCTGATTCAGGAGATAGAAAACTTCCTGGATCAATTATTGATATCATCAGTCCACCAGAGCTAAACTAAAAATAACTGAGTCGGCAAGGAATGAAATGACAGTTTGCACATGAACACTCACGTTGACTGCCGAAGTCTGTCATTCTGACGACAGGCACTGTATGAATGGTAAGCTTATCCGCTAGGCGATATTGAAATGGTTCGAGCCTCCAATCAGGTAATAAAAATGTATCTGTTGTTTCACTAATTTCATAGATCAATTCTAAGCCAGAATGAAAAATGGAGGATGCTTTGGTTATTCCGTTCGCCCGTGACCAGATCTGCGAATGCCTGCCAGACCTTTGTGTCTCGAAGGTCTCCATCCTGATTCTACAAAGCATAAAAAATCTGTTAAAAGATTCATATTCTCTAAGGCGCATAATTGGCAGCGAAAAATGTCTGAATGGGGGCCTTTTGAACTGGGTTGGGTTGTTGATAATACATTACGTAATATTTGTTGGCAATGACGAAATGCACCTCCGTGAATGAGCAAACTCAAACTAGCAATACTCCAGATATCTGGGTGTGTATCAATCCATTTTACAGGCACTCAGATGACCTGATGGGTTTTTGGTCAACGAGAATGCTGATACGATACTTTCATTCTCAAGAAGACATCCAATAAGTGATGCAAAGAAGAAACTGGCCACCGAGTCTAATGAAAATTGAAAACCGCAACCTTAACATTTGTATCAGCAAAACAAGCTCATAAACCAGATTTTTAACTATTCATCTTTTGCTATGAAATTTTCAGGAAGATTCCCATTCGTACCCGAGAACAAGCCTGATTCAAACATTCAGATAGGGATACTAGCCGATGAATTGCCGTTGGTGAGTTTTTAACATGTTTCATTCTAGCTCTAGTCACAACCTACCAACCAACACGCAACATAGTAGGGTTTCCCTCTCACCCTACGTCTGACGACTCTTCTACATCTAGAGATTGGAACGAGCAGGGCAAAGCACCCCAGAAGCATAGGTGCGGTCAGTAGTATACAATCTCGTATTTCGCACGCTAGGCATTGATACCTACTTGCTTGCTTTATTCTACATGTTGGGAGCTCTTTTTTGCTCTCTATTCATATATGACGGTCTGCATGAGAAAGTTGACAATTGAGGGCCAATCCTAGCGGTGACTTGTATTATTTTTTTTTCTGATTTCTATTCCACAGGAAAAAAAAAGCAGGTGGTAAAGTCTACAGTGCTACATGTTGAGGACGAATTAACAAGGTGAAAAAAGGGAGAAAGTGTAGGTGAAGTCTGGTAGTAGATGTAAAAGCAAAAAAGTGTCCAAATTTTTCACCGTAGCAGCAGTAAGAAGAAGCGATATCCAAGGATAAAACCAAAAAAACATGGCATCGTATGCTGACTGAAAAGGGGATGCAGCAGGCGGCTCATCCTCAGGTCCCTCTAGGATGCGACGGTGGGTCTCGTAGTGGTGGCGTTTGCATAAATTGTGAGTATACACATTAAAAAACTGACAGTATGGGAATAATGTGCTTTAGGCTGGGTCAAGAAGTCTGCACACCCGTGGCCCGATGTGACACAGACCGAGAGTATGATAAGAACAACTGGTGGTGCTTGGAGTATCAAGAATTTCAATAATATAGTCTATGTTGTGTATAGTGATTAATAACCAAGTGCTGGCATAGTCAGTTCTTGTCTCGATGCAATAAACCTCATGTCTGCCGGATGATAGAAGATACATATATAGAACTTCGATCATTGATGGTATTTGACAATCACGTCTACAATAAACATCATCTTGCAATGATTTCTAATATTATGTTTTCAAGGCTATGGCCCGACAGAAGCACTTCAGCGGTTTCACACCAATACCGATCATCTATTCCAGTGAAGCAACTCATTATATCTATGCGCGTTCTCACTCGGTCGCCAAGAAAAATGATGCACTCCCGATTGGCCGAACTCTTTTTCTGGTTAATGTACCACCAGACGCTACAGAACGAGATATGGTCCAGCTATTCAAAGAAGCTGGGACAGTCGAAAGAGTGACCTTTAACACAGATAGTACCGAGGGTTCTATGAATATTGAGGAAGATGCATCTGAAGAAGAGGAAGACAATGAGGTTCCAGAGGTTGAGGGTGAGAAATTGCACAAACGAAGAAAGATTTCCAAAGACGACATACCCAAAGTCACACCTTTGCCGACTATTCCATTGCGTACTTTGCGCAAAACCGGAGGCTCCGCTCATATCATTTTCCTGGACTCCTCTTCACATGATCGAGCAGTAGATTCATTGTCGAAACCGCGTCCCTGGCCAACGACAGAAGAACCAAGTGGCTTTGCCCACTACCTTGCCCTTTATGATTCACTTCGGCCACCACTTGACATTGTCGAAGAACATGCAGATACTTACATGGAGTTATACGACTACGAATTAACAAAGAATAGACAGAAATCACAGTATAAAAAGGGAGAAGCTATCGTGGATGAAGATGGATTCACTTTGGTGAAGAGGGGTGGTGCCTACGGGCAAACTCTGGGAGGCGGTGTGCGTGTTGCCACCAAAAAATTCCAAGAAACAGGGGAGACAAGAGCATGCAACAATAAGAAGAAGGAAAAGAAGGAGAAAGAGGGGTTCTACGCCTTCCAAAAGGCAGAGAAACAGAGAAAAGGTTTGATCATCAATACATAGTAACCGAAAGGATACTCATAATTTGTCCCAGAAATCCTAGACTTGAAGCGGAAATGGGAGGAAGATAAAGCAAAAGTTGAGAAGCTCAAGGCCTCGAGACGATTCAGGCCGTATTGATGAGGCCTATCCTGCAGATGTAGTGTACTAATCAATGTGAACGTCGACTGCGATCGTCGACATCAGTACGGTGTTGCTATGCCATCTGGGTATACAATTACAAGGCTTTATGAGCATGAGAGGAATACCCCGTAAAGTGTCCTGTGCTAGGCTTAATGGATCAATGATCGTGTATGAGATGCTTGATGTCAATGTCCCAGGCAGTGACCGCCTCTCTTTATCCCTCTCAACTTACATCCAACGATGGCTCTCAACTGGACAATGCTCACACCTAACCGTACACCCGTTCCTCTACCCAATGAGACGACCATTACGACAGTGGATCTTGGTGTCGAAGTCGATCTCCTCATTGCTGACTGTCCACCTTCGAGTTATGCTCTCGCCGGGGGCTCTGGAGGAGCCAAAAAGCTTAAGTCGATGGGCAAGATCTGGCTCACTGACCAACGAGTGCGTGGATATCGGCTCAGTTCATCAGTCTGGAATGGTTACCCCGCCGATTTCACAGTTTATCTTCGCTAGCGATTCGAGAAACTCGTTTAATTCCCTATCCGTTCCACTTCACTCCATACTTTCGACAACATTCGAGCAGCCGACTTTTAGTGGGAATTATCTAGTTTTTGAAATCAAACCGTCACCAGATGGTGGTCTGACTGATGGAACCAAGGCCGAGGTCCGTTTCAAGGACCGGCCAATGTTCGAGTTTGTCAGTCTGCTAGAGAAGGCACGAGAAAAGTCCATCTACATGCGTAGGCAAGCTGCTGATGAGGCTGACGAGAATTTGCGTGCGTGTATCTGTTGTTCCCAGCCAAATCATCCTTACATATATATATCGTACTTTAGCTACATATACCACGCCCACCGGGCTAACTTCTGTTACATTTGTTGACAATGTTCCTGTGGAGAACCCACCAAGCTATGACAACTGATGAGATCGTAAAGTATCTAGCATCTGAATTTCTGTACCCTAGGCACTCACAGATCTGGCGAGTAATTTGCTGTGTGTCTCAAAAATAGACATCTCTCTATTTTCATGACAACAGCCATCTCTCGTGAACAGAGGTCGATTACAAGGCAAATGTATGATTACATGTACTTGTCCTCGTCCCGTATTGATGGCATTTGCCACCTGACTGGTATTAGACCGGTTGAATGCGTATCAACTTGATGCACGAGAGAAGAGCGTACAAGGTGCAACCATGACGTCTGTCCCCCCTCCATCGACCCACAGACCTAGACCTTTTTTCTGTCGCTCTCCCTTTCCAGAAACTCTACCGCCATCGAGAACCTCTCTTCCCGCTCTCTCGAATGAACCTATGAGCGTTTCAATTGCTCGATGAGATCTTTACCTGCATTGATCTCTGTTTCTTGTGCTTGAAGGAAACGATAGAATTCCGGTATCAGTATTCGATTGACGAGATCAGCTTGTAACCGGACCGAAGCCCGCGCATCTGCAGGTATATATTGAAGAGAGGGGGACAATCAATAGTAGTTGTGGAATATGTATAGCCTACAGGAATTTGTGGTAGGCGGGAGGAGGGACCATCGAGCGGTTTCCGAGGCCAAGCTGATGCTCAGGGGCTTGAATAAAGGCAAAAGGCGAAAGCGGATTTGTGCGCACTCTTCAAGGTACTATGATTGTGTTCTCGTTCAAGGATCGTGGAGGCACGATGATCTGAGTCCAGGTACGAGGCCTTGTGGTGAAACTTGAACAAGTTCCTTGGGCTTCTTGTATGTATCGACTTTATCTTGAAATAAGTCATCAGTTAGAGAGGATCTTTTTTTTTATCAACAATTTGTTACACGGTGCTCGTTCGCAGTCCGTGGTAAGGGGGTTAAGGCCCCTACTCTGAAGGAATGTGAAATTATATATAGGCACTGATGAATTGATGGTAAGTAGTAACGGCGTACCTTGCACAGTATTCCGAGAAATGCGATCCATGCAGTGTTCTTTGTTTTATAATTAGTAGGATTGCATTGCTATATGATGTCAATCTGATGTTCTAGAAACCGATCCAACTCAGTCTGATATCCACAGAACTGAATATATTGAAGTGTACCTAGAAACCAATCCAACTAGATACATCAATGAAACATATAGAAAATATAACAACAGAATATTTACCTCAGTCTGAGAACTGAGGGCAAATAACTATCCTCTCGCCAAAAAGTCATGCTTAGTAATCATAACAAAAATAGAAACATGTGCAAAACGATGGATTAGAACCAAATAGAAATAAACAAAAGAATGAGGCTCGAGATGCACTTACAACACTTTGCTACGCTCAATGATAGTATCTAGGGTGGCGTCTGTACATTTCGTGTGATAAACTCTGCCTGTATTAGTTTTATTTGCCATGAGCAGATGTGATAAGATTAATAGTGATAATTGATGACAGTACCAGTCTCATGCTCATCTTACAGCCAAGTACAATATTTATCTTCCGTTCTGATCTCCACTCATTCTGTCAGGTATTCCGTTCATATACTACCCAAAATGCAAGCGATAAACTCTTTGCTGATGCTGAGCGCGAAGAATCTGGAGAAGTCGACTCCCAAAGTCGTCAGAAGCTCGATGCTCTAGTCCAACAACACGAGAACTGGACTGGCGAAGAACGCATTCAGGATGCCGTCCTTCGTATGCTAGTCGATAAACACAAGCCTCTCAGAGGATCAAGTGTACTCACAGCCGAAGAAAAACTGAAAAAGAGCCCTCCACAAGTTCGGACTGCATCTGTCACTGACATCGTTGACAGTTCTCGTCATGAACATACATCTGCTATATCAATTCCTCTCCACCTACGACCACACCCTGGTTCCTGGGCAAAGGAGCCTCTCTTACCTTCTAATCCCACAGATAAACCCTGGGAAACGACGTTCAAACCTCCTTCAGATGGTACGGCTTCCAATATTAAAGTAGGTCGTATACCACACGCCTCAACGACTAGCTCCTATGGTAATTTGGGTGGACTCGGGAAAGGGCGTCTCGATGAGAGATCAATGAAGGAAAAGAAGAAGACCCTGCAAGTTGAGAGGTTGAGTCAGGCCTTGGAGAGTACTTTGGATTACAGACTGGGAATTAAGATTGGAGAACAGAAGCATCTTGTGCAGACTAGAATGCCAAATCCTGTGAGCCTGAAGGGGTGGAATAACATCATCGAGGAGAAAATCGAGGTAGGTGCTGTCCGATACCGGTACGCTTCCATTGACTTGAATCTTTCTTGGGTTGGAATGGTATACAGAAAGCGCGATTGTCAGGGGCGTTCAAGAATGTGAAGGGACGCGGAAAGCCACTCGTGCGTTCGGTTGATGAGTCAAATCCATTTATCGCTCGAGAGGAATTTCTCATGAATCGCATTGTGCAACGGAACGGTGCGACCCCACCATGGGTTGATGTCCAGGGTGGTACGTAAATATTGGAGATCTCAATCCTCTATCTGACGTGCCATATAAGAACTTGATGCTGCTGTCAGGAAATTTCGCGACGTACTGCGGCAATCATGGGTACGACGAGTCCTTCGAATACTCAACACGGAGAACCCACCGGAATTATTACTCACGGTCACCTTGAATCAAATAAAAGCACTGCGAGATCCTGAATGGGTTGAACAAGAGCGTTCATACCATGAAGTCGCTATTGCTGAATTGAACTCGCTTGTGCGTAAGTACAACGGCCCAGCGCCATACGTTGTTCGACGCCCGTATTACTATTCGCGAGAGGTTGAAATAGAACGGATGTACGAAGCTTGTGCAGAAGACGTCATACGAGAGCTTCAAGAACGGCTTCGTGATCCTGTGTTGACCAACCAGTCGACAGGACTTCCTGCTGATGGCACTCGTGGTGCTGCTGAAACTAGCCCAGGAGCAGTCAAGTTGGCTTCTATGGATCATAACAGACGTCCACCGGCATCGTGGCGTCTATGGGATCTGGTTCGACAATGGTTTTATACAAGATAGCTATACATAGATACGTTTGAATGCCTGCGTGTATGTATGTAACATGTATGTACTTTATACCTTGGTATTGGTGAGTTCATCATTTGAGGGAGAAAATCCAAGCTGTGATAAGAACAAAAGACTAGGGACATCGTGCCTCGAGGCATCCGTGCGCTCATTCGGCTCGATCTGATCCTATAAAGGCTTGGCGTTCTCAGCCCTATTTTCCCCATCCTTTTCTTCTTCCCACCAACTTTGTGAGTCTTTTTTCCATTTCCTCGCTTCGTTGTTCCCTCAGACGTTCACATTTTCATTCTTCCAGACATCAAGACATTATACACCTACAAGAATGGCTTACGAATACGAAGAGATCATCCCCGGTGACATTGTCGCTGTCCGCCATGGTACCAAGGGCAGACAAGAGGGTCTTGTCGTAGGCTCCCATGTTGACTACCAAGTAAAGTTCAGCTATCCAAGACGGGAATCATGATTTTACCATCATTCACAGGGTCGTCAAATTATCGAGGTTCAGCTTGACACCGAGGTCTACCATGCCTGGTATGATTCATCACAAGTTGGTCTACTACGTCGTCAGTAGAGGTTGACGCAATTGCACTATTGCTTGCAGGTATCCCACTGTCACTCGCGTGAAACGTATCGTCTCCCACCAACCGATAGCACCCCGTGCTCGTACCGTCGAACGCCGTATCTATTGGTAGATGCAGTATGCCATATCCCAGCCGCATGTTTCTCCATGGAATTTCGACATGATGAGGTTAAGGATATGGGCGACTTGTCTTCAAGCCGGATTCCTCCGATCCTCGGGATACTTCTCTCTCTTTTTTTCTTTCAGCAGAGTAATCAGCCACCTTGCTCCTCATCAGCTACAACAGCAATTTGCCAAACCTCTGTCCCCTTAACGTTGTTGTCAATATCATGCTTTACATTCTACCCACCAAGCGTCTTCCGACTTGACTATTCATGGGTTTTTTTCTTCTTCCCTTCCTTCGCATGATGATTTTCTCCCTCCCCGAACCCATGTGCCTGATGCTTTCTTCTTCTTGTATCAATTAATATTGGGTGAGAGGTGATATCCTGTCGGTTGACCCGCATGACTGCCTGAACTCACTAACACGAGTATTGAGCAGTAGAAAATACTCTGGGTTCAATGAAGTGTTTGGGGCTCAAAAGGGTTACTATTATCTATTTTCTGCTATTGTGTATCTTGTTATATCTCGGGATGATACTTAGGGCATTCATTGTTGGTATAAAGAGGCAAAACAGACTGAGAGTGACTATGAAAAACTATTAATTTTTGTAATGCTTGGGTTATTGGTTAATCTCTTACTGGCTTTGCTGAATTTGGTCTTGATAGCTAGAGAATAAATTCAAGTCATACAATTGTCACAGTTATACATGAAAATTAGTATAGTGGCTAAAACATGTTTTTTTTGGTAAAGATGTGTTTTCTGATAACAAAGATCGCTATCATCTTTTTTTAAATCATAAATTTATAATGCGGTGCTCGATCACAGTCCGCGGTAAAAGTACCTAGTACCCTACAATACACAGCCAAAATTACAAAGAGACACCTAACGAAAAATGTAAAGCAAAACCCAGATCACTGGCAACTGATCCAGACGCAAGAGAAGTGAGAAAAGAAGAAGAAAACAGGAAAGAAGGAGCAGTACTCAATGACTCCGTGATAGTACCCCACATTAAGTGATGTTACTTGACCATCACTATCATCTTTCACTAGTAGTAAAAAAAACCAGGCTCATTATTATCAGATTCACTAGTAATTTTTTGCAACTTACTATGATACAGAAATCTTCTCTAGTCTATGAATCTTAAAATATAACAAAGCAAAAACTAACCAATGACAACAAAAGACATCTTTATTACCCTATCTACTTCTAATGAACAAATAACATAGGGAATAAATAGCCTCCCTGAGCATCTGTATGTCATTTTTTTACATGACACTTGTCATTATACAGAGTATGAAAGGAGCAATCAAAAGAATTTGCATAGTAATCCAAAGAAAGCACATCAGGGCGAGAGAAGGACAGATTTGTCATTGAATATGAGTACAAAAATTTGCTGTTGATTGAGTGTATCTGAAAACAGAAACCTCTGAGAAGAAACACAAAACGACATCACAGCAAGATTCCTTTTTTCTTTCAAAAAGGGAAAATCTTATGCTCTGATGCCATTTAGATGATGGGATTCTGCTGAGTGTAGATGCTGCACCTCCTCTTGTTGTGAATTACTTGAACCACGTTTATGTTTCAACTTGTCTTTCGATCTCGGTGATGAATGGCTTTCATCTTTGCTTGTAATCGTCGTCGACAACGTTCCATTCGTAACTTGCGGCAAAGTCGTATCCACCAGAGAAGGTGCCGACGCACTCAGACCAGAATGTAACCCATTCACCACCTTTGCATTTCCATTAAGCTCCATTGATACAGGACTCTCAGTAGACGTCGTCAAACACGGTGTTGCACTTGCACTTCTCCTTGACATCACATTACGAACAATACGAGCTCCAGGTATCGGTGAACGGGATAATGGTGGCAGTGATGTTGGATGTGGTATCGATGCAGCCAAAAATCTGCCTTTCCTGGTATCCAGATCAACACTGACACTTAACTCACACGTGGGTCTTTCCTCTGACCCCTGCTCATGTGTGTGCGGATGAAGACCGGGTTGGGTCGATAAAAGTAGCGGCGAATGTATGTCAGCACCAATCTCATCAGCCAACGAAGCAACACTTTCTTCCCGATGGACAGCTTTCAGTTCGGGTTTCAGCGTCTCTTCTGAGCTCCTTGGGCTCCTATCATGACCCGACGATGAGTAGACACCAGGAAGATCCAACACTGCACGTTCATAGTATAACATGAACGCTCCCATTCCCTCTTGTAATACCGTTTCAATACCACATTCACAAACTGCATCATCGCTTATTCGTAACCAACCTTTCCCCGGTCGAGATTCAAGTTCGTCAGAGAAGACGTAGTGAGGTGTTGATGAGGTGTATAGGTTGTTAATACTGCTATCTGAACCCATACCATCACCATGTCCGTTGAATATGCCACTGGTACCGGAGGAATCGTCTCCTGGCTTGTACGTGTCGATGACCCGCGGTGGTGCCCAGCGCTTTTTGGGACCAACACTAGGATGTCGAGGTTTCCGGCGGTAGCAAATGTAATGTCCAAACGAATGTTGACCATAATGGCATACGACAGCCGTTAGACGGTAGATGGTATGAGGATTGGAATATGTCGATGGCGTAGGTGTGGTCGAACGAGGAAGGATGGCTGGAGGTGTTGAAATAGAGGAGGTAGGAACAGTAGAGAGATTTCCGGAGGTGGTGTAAGGTGTTAGGTCCAGGACTTCGGGGAATATCAGACGAACATTGTTTTTGGAGGCGTAATGCCCATAATGGACGGATCGGTTGATGTGGAGCGCAAGGATTGGCGGAGGCTAGGCGGCAACAGTAAGCACGTGAAAGTAGGAGGTGTTGATATTTCTTACTCGAGCTATCATAGCTTGTTTTGTCGATGCCGGGCTGACAATTTTCTCCATGCGGACGTCTTTGATGTCATCCTCAATACGTTCTTCTGCAACCGCTTTCCGGACTCTAGCTTCCATTTTCCGTACTCTCTTGAGTCGTTCTTTTTTAGAGTTGCTGGGCTTCTTGTCTGACCCAGTTTCTTCTTCGAGTTTGGTGATCTCCTGCTGTAGCCGTTTGACAGTAGCAATGACGGAGCATTTGCGGCAGATACAATCTGCAAGAACTTCCAAACGAGTGTAGTCTGCCAAACAGTCTTCTAATCGACATGTCGCCTAGACAGGTAGGAAAGACGTATGGTGCGGACGAATGAGAGGAAAGCGTACCTTGAGGCGAGGAACAGCAAGTTGCCAATTGTCTAAGGAGAAATGCATAACTGCTTCTGTGTATCCACATATACAGCAGCTCCGTCTATTAGCAGTCAATCCATCGAATACACTTTTCCCAATGTCCCTCAGCGTTTCCGGTGGAACTTTGGCCAGACCGCTCAGACCTCGGTCTCGATAGGCCTCTTTATCTACCGTGCTAAGTTCGTTCTTGATACACTCGGATACGACTTGAAAGAGCTCCTGAGCGTCTTGGTGTTCACGCGAATAGAAAAGTGAGTTGGAACGGCCTTCAGTCTGGCTACTAAAGACATGGATAATATCAGTGGGGCGGATGGCATGATAAGAAGAGTGAGGTTTATTGAGACCTGAGTGACAGTCAGTATGGATGTGAGAAGTGACATGAGTGATAGTTTACGCCTGAAAAGTTCTTGAAGGGCATCAATGACGGGCGTAGGAACATCAAGTGCCTCTGCCTTGGCATTGATAGCATCGAGATGAGGTTGTAGATACGATAGGGAGGCTAGAGCCTGAGTACAATTGGGCAATCAAGGCGAGACTCGAAGGTGAAGGAAAAGTCGCCTCGAACCTGCAGCGTCGAATTCATGAAACAGTATGTACCGGATATATTCACTAGTCCAGGATAAAATCCTTCATCTGCATATTTGCTGTCTGCTGTCAAAGTGTGAGTTCCATATATACGGGCTATAGGACAAATCAATTAACCATTTTGAGCGACATACTCAGCCCTATTGCGGAGCTTCTTCACTTTCTTGGTTGAGTGGTTACTACCACCACCCAAGCTTTTCGGGAACAGCCATGAAAGATTGGTTCCTATGTTTTCAAGGCCCATAGTTAGGGTGTACAAAAGCCGAGCTGGGTTTACTGTTGTGGTGAGAAAAAGGACGAACGTGGGGACGACTAAGAGAAGAAGAAAGGGAACGAGCTGGAGAAATAAGTCGCTTTCGAGGATATCTATAAGCCAGGCAAAAGTGTGTTTGGATATGTGCATATGTGGACGGCTGTCGTCCTCGAAATGGATGCACGGGATGACGATGTTGCCACGTGGGTAGATTTGTCCGAGCTTGGGATTTGATGATGTTCAATTAACGTTAGTCACGTGACTTGACACGGCTTTCAGAAATAGACTCGCGTTGTCAACTGCATGGACGAGCAGAAGGGTTTGTTGTCCCACCACTCCTCTAATCCACTCGAACTTGGCTCGTCAGACGTGCGAAACAATTCATATAATAAGAGATACCGTGCCTCGCTCGCCAGGAACGACGACCTTTTCTCTGACGATCCGATCGAAGATTTCACTGTCCCGGAAAATGTACAAAACTACCAAGATCACATTTCGCGTCTTTATCCTCATCATCCTGCAGCCAGAACAATGCGTAAAAAAGCTCAAATTCAACACGAGATCGACGACGACATGAGTGAAGATGAGCTTGCCACTCCCATGAAGCAGGATTATCAAATTCTGACCCGGACGCGGCCAACCGAAGAGGATGACGAAAGCCACGAGGAGGGCCACTCTGATAGAGATGAGGAAAATGATGACGTTGACGGAGATGATGATGGCATGTCTGTTAACACTGTTGAGACTGACGAGGAAAATACAATCAATGAACGGACTCCTCAGGAGCGGAGAGAGATCGAGGAGGAGATAAGCGACCTCCTTGAAAGCGTTCCTCAGTTACAAGAGAACTACAGGATTGTTGACAGACTAGGAACAGGAACATTTTCATCGGTATACAAAGCTTTGGATTTACATTACCATACCAAATGGGACAATAGTCCCTGGCAAGGCCACCATCCTCCTTCATCCTCAGCCCACTATCAGTCTGTTTTAAAACCCCCTGGAACAAAGGTTTTTGTTGCAATAAAGCGCATATATGTGACGAGCAGCCCGGAACGCATCAGAAATGAACTTTCCATTATGGCGGACTGCATGCACTGTCGGCATGTATCACAGCTCATCACAGCAACCAGGTACGTTGACCAGGTTGTCTTGATTATGCCGTACCACCGCAATGAAGATTTCCGCGTAAGCCGTAGACTCAATTTCACACTGATGTTCACCTTATGGGCTTGCAGGAATATTACCGAACTCTGTCAATGCCTGCAGTGAAATCCTACCTTCGGTGTTTGATGGCTGCTCTTCGTGATATTCATGAACGGAAAATTATCCATCGGGACGTTAAGCCAGCCAATTTCCTGTTCGATCCTCGGACAGGTATTGGAACGCTTTGCGACTTTGGTCTAGCATCTGTGAGCTACGATCCTATCGAGATGTGATTTTGATGGCAAATTCATTCAGCGTATGGTTCCAAGTAGTCAATCCTACGGGCAGTGTCTGCATACTGGTTGGTCGAAGCAGCATCCACATGGGTTCAATCGAACATTGCCGGAGGAGGATAAAGAGAATGTCCGAAAAATGCAGAAGGAGGCCAGAATCAAATCTTCAGCACCACCAGACAAGGTTGGCTACCTAGACAAAGATACCAGGTACTCAACTTTCTTATCGCAAGAATGCTTGACTAACGCCTAGATTTCAGACCAGTCTCAAAAGCAAATCGAGCGGGTACCCGAGGTTTTCGAGCGCCTGAAGTTCTCCTCAAATGTAGTGAACAAACTGGAGGTGAGACAATCTATGCATGTTCAGGACATCGCTTGCTAGTTATTGTTACTGTACAGCCATTGATGTCTGGGCCGCTGGAATGATTCTTCTCTTCTTCCTTACTGCAAGGTTCCCTTTGTTTCAGTCCAATGACGACATTGAAGCATTGATGGAAATCGCTGCAATTATTGGTCGAAAGCAAATGGAAAAAACGGCGACCCTTCATAGTAAGTCGATGATAATCAATCTCCATCTAATCCTTTAATAAAGATAACAGGTCGAACGTTCATTTCAAATGTACCTGCCGTGATGGGGGACGGTACGTCATGGCGAGAATTTGTCACAAAACAAAACCCGAACCTTTACACACCAAGAGAACCTGACCTCCGATATTATCCTCTCAACACTCCGATATACCGTTCGTTGTTACATCCAGAAACTGAGAAGAGTCAGCTACCATCACAGTCTTCCTCTTGCACCAATGTAACAACAACAACAATCACGACAGTGAAACACGACTCAGAGCAAAACCCAGAACATTCAGCGGCCCCCACCAACTTACACCTAATATCACCGATCCAACATGCAATTGACGTCGACAGTGCCTTTGACCTGCTTGAGCAGCTCCTGCATCCCGAGTCAACAAAAAGAATAACGCCAAAACGAGCGTTGGCCCATCCATTCCTAGCGGGGAAGCCAGATGAAGATGATGCATTACCAGATGACGACGAATTTGTACCACATGAATTTGGAAAGGGGCCATGTGCGAAATGGCATTTCAAAGATAATGTAACAGAAAAGATGTGTGTAAAGGTCAAAGCCAAATGTGAATGTGGTGAGTGTGAGGGCGTGGAAAGAGAGGAGCTTAGGGTTATTATGCCTGGTGAGGGGATCTGCATCGGGAGGGAACCATGTGAGTTTCACCAGGATATGGATCTGGAGTTCTAGGCGTAGCCCTGGGCAGTCGTCAGAACATGTAGCTGGTGGTTTCCCCGAGGAGTGTTAAAGAGGAGCTTGTGATAGGCCTTGTCTATGTATATACGGATCATAATCGTCCTGTGCTCGCTATGTTGCTATTGAGGCTCACTGGCCATGTTCAACAATGACATTGAACTAGGGGATACTGTATACAAGATGTAATCACCCTCAAAAGCCATTTCTCTCGGAAATTTCTCTTGAAACATGACATGAGAAAATTGTTGTCGATCCAGAGTATTGCAGAAGAGGTGAGGGGGGAAAGAGAAAAAAATATATAAAGTAGTTGCTGTAGCCGTCATACAAAAACCTCACTTGGAAAATAGATCATGTATGTAATTTTTTCGCATCATCTATACAGTCAGATCTTTCCTTTTTCCAGAGAGGGGTTAAGTTACCTGTCTGAGGGCTGAATAGTCAAATAAGGGGGGGAGGTGATGAAGTTATATGTCCTCACGAGTATAACCAACTCTTCCTCTCTCAAGCTCACACGAACGAGAAAACTTGAAAAATACTAGATTTCCATACAAATAACTCGAGAAAATATCAACACCGAAGAGGGGAGGGGGTAGGTGAGGTTTCAATCCTTATCTAGCTTGTCAATTGAACACAAGCAACTCTGCCCTTGCACGCAAACTATCTCACTAAGTCTCCAATCTTTCCAACACCTGATCCAACTTTTGCTTCAGATCTGCAATTTCCTTCAATATCGTCGCCTCAGTCGACTGCATATAGATAAATGCCCAACCCAGGCGGTAACATGAATCAGCTTTCCAAAGAAAAAAAAAAGAGCGCAACACAAAAAACAAGCCGTACCTGAGCAGTCGGGAACACTCGGACCAATTCCTCAAACGACACCTTTGAAATCTCTAATCCTTGACAATTAGGATCGTCTACCGTAGGATTCCTGTTCTCTACCGAATTTTCAGCATCTTCATCGTCACCATGAAGCCAACATTCGACCCATCTGTTCTTGTATTCGTTGTTCGAGGAGGATTCGTAGAGAGCAATGGCCGTGAGTGGAATTAGGAAGATGAACGACATAACGAAGCGATTAAGCTAATGTGGATAAAAGGGCGTTCAACTGAGGTTGATACGCTGGTAAAGAAACGCAAACCTTGGCGTAATTCTTTTCATTCAGACGGAAAAAGGGAAATTTCCTGTTTCAATAGTTGAGTGGTATTCATGAGCAAAAAATCAAGTGCCTACTCAAAGGGAGCAATGAAAACAGCCTCGATCAGGTTAAATGGTGCTGGGTACACATAGGAATCTGGAGCACGAATCATGGCAATAGTCTTTGACGCAAAGAATGCAAGATATTGTGCTTCAGCGTTGTCAATAACTTCAGCATAAGCAGACGAGAACAAAGAGATGAGAATATTGAGGAGTATAATCGCAGTAACAGTGTTCCAGCTATCCAAAAATGATCTGGTTAAAGGTATGAATGAGTGGAAACAAAACATACAAGTAGTACAAGAGAAGGCCGATCGGGCTCGTGCTGAACCTCTCATAGTCGGGCGATCTGTGAACCGATGTGATAGCTCAGTAATGCAAGTTTCACGAAATATCACCAACTGTAGTAGTGCTTGAACGAGAACATTAATGACCTAATAGAGATCGATGAGCTCATTTCAAAACGAGTTTTTTTGAATCAACTCACCGTATATGGCGATTCCACTGATCCGTCTGCAGCATCCAAAGCAAACAGACCTTGTGCGAAACCTATTGCGAGAACTGAGAGCAACTGGCGAGAAATCCTTAATTCCGAGAAAATTCAGACGATGTGTGTTTAATTACCGCGAAGAAAATTCCAGATTCCTGCAACATGCGTGCCACACAGATCTGCATGGTCCCAATGTACCTAATCTATGTCAACAAATTATCCCTAATAGAGAGGGTAAAACACTTACTTGTAACCATCAAAAATAGTTACAAGTTCTGTACAGCAGGATCAGCAATCCTGTCGAGGAAAATCTCAGCAGGTAGCAGGCATAACCTACTCATCCAAATGAATGGTGCCACACAACTCAAGACCTGGAAACTGTACAACCTCCAAAGCGCGCCCACATCTTCATTAGCCACCTGCGATCCAACGACACGGAAAGAGAAAGCGACAATGAGGAGCACATCTGTTATGTAGGCAATTATATTCCAGAATGAGAAAGCTTGCCACCAGGTGATAAAATGTAGAAGTTTAAAAAGCTACAAGGAACAGATTAGCTGGCCAATCAAACAGCTTCGAAGCTAAGCATACTTTAAAGGTATCTAAGTACAACGCCTGTCAGTTGTCAAATATCTGAGCGCATCAATTAGATTGACCTTCAAGCGTGAAAGAAAGACCCATGAAGTACAGGATGATCTCCCAAGTATCAAATTCGCGTTTGTTGACATCAATCTTATCTAGCGGCTCGCGAACTACGGAACCTGTTATGCGAGAACAAAAACATAAATAAATTTGGCACACCGGCTTGAGAGTACACTCCAAGGAAAAAAAGCCAGACTACGACACGAAAGATATTTTGGTATCTAGAAGACTATGAGTGACTCCACTAGACTAGTAAATCAGGATTGACCTAGGGACAGACAGCCGCGAGGGGTCAATACGACTCATTAGCGTATGTTCGCGTAATTGTGAGTAAGGAATGTCTGACGCCATTCGGTGAGATGTCAATGGAAGATAGGGAGTAAACGTACAGTCAATATCGTTGTTCTTGTTATTGATTTGAACAAGTTCGCCATTCCAGAGTGCGTTTACGACTACCACGATATCAGTGTACAGATATATGGGAAGTTCATCAGGATCTTACCTTCCTGCGCCTCGCTGGATGACAAGAAGATTGTGCTTGAAAGCCGTGTCATTCAGACGCATCCTCATATTCCAATAACCATATAACATACCAATGTTGGTCGATTGCCATTTCAAGGGCACTTGCAGGGTCGCTCACATCCCCATCAGACTGGAGGTGTTGATACCTAGTCGACATGACGTCTGTCAACTTGTCCCTCGGAAACAAGTGTACCATCTTTCTGGCCAATACTTCACAAGCAACAGCTAGCAAAGACGAAGATATGAATAGGTAGACATGAACTGGATACAAGAAACGGCAAACCTCGACCGTAATTCTCTTCATAATCTGCAGGGTTGTGATTTGCATCCCACATAAATTCCTCACGAGCATGTAGCAAGCAATACGGCAGCTACAAAAAGTAGCACGGCAAGTATCAGAGTGACATTCAAGCAACACTCATCAGGTCAAAGCGAATCACGGGATGAGAAACGAAGGTGGCAAAAAGCCTCAGATTGCGAAGAGAACAGCTGACTTACAGCGTGTTCAAAATCCCCACCGGCAGCACGATATGCAGAAATGACTTTGTGTGTTATAACGCGACTAGTAGGATCGGTCAAACTCTCCGGGTCAACCTCGACAGACAAGAGTTTGAGTGTCAGTGCCCGAAGGCGTTTGACCAGTTCTACACGTAAGTGGTTGAAGAAAAATTAGTTGTTGATTGTCGAGGAACGTACTGGTGATAGTATCAGGAGCAGGATCACCGCGAGTGGGCAGAATCTGGCTCCTCTCCGGGTCAAAACCAGCCAATGAGCCTGACATTGTGCAAGGGAAGATGACGGTAGATCACAAACAGACACAAGCATTTATCGTTCCGACCACCATGCCTGTGCGTTCTGAATCCGTTTGCACGGACTCACAGCCGATAACAAAGAGATATCGAACAGGCTTACCACTCGACATTGAATGAAACGCCTGATATGCGCCAAGTAGGCAATCTAGCCGTCCTTCCGTTCCGGACAAGAATCCGCGGGCCAGCACCCATTGGTATTCTTCTAATCTGAGTGCTGTCTCGTATTCTGATCCTTGAAAGGTGATCCATCGCAGTACGACATTATAGACGAAACTCTCGACCTCTTCCGTGCCAATTCTCTGTTCCGTAACTTTGAGATTAAAGGTCCCGCGGACAGAACCCTCATCATCCTTATACTCTACGTCTCCGATTGTCTTTCCAAGCTCGGCTCTCAGCGCTCTTCACCGTCCCAGATTGAGGCTGGAAAGCTGTTGAACACGTTATCTGTCGACACTTTTGCGATTCCAGGCGATGCAAACTTTCCTCTGAATGCTCATTATGCTGCGCCGGCAAGCCGTGCTGATGCCGGTGTGTCGTTGCTTAATTTCTTGTCCAATGAATTGTGTCTGAATTCTGGTAATTAGAGTATCTGCGTGGATATTTGGTACAGGCGCGACAAGAGCTTGCGTCACGTCTCGTGGAGAAAGTGTATGCTGACGGGACAGGCAAACCAAGTAAATGGTGGATGTCATTCCAAAAGAGAAGATTCATGAACAGGAGTCTTGGTTCATAGATCTACGTAAATGTAATGGCTTTCTACTTGTGCCTCCTTCTCTCATTTGGATTCTTCCTCCCGTATCCAATAACAGGCATGTCCCCATCCATCCCTGAAATTCTTACCGTCCTGCCCTTCCCTCCAGCACCCACACTCAGGATCTCCGGCACCCAATCTGGGTCCATCCAACTGCTTACATCGGTTTCCTCCTGCACTCTTCTGTTCAGCATCCCCTTCAACATCCTTACTTCTTCCTTTTGACGTTTACCATCTGCACGTTTCTTTGCCCGCATGTACTCTACCTGATCTTCTCGTAGAATCAGTCCTTCCCCTGAGCCCTTTTTTGCTGAGCCAGGCTTTGGGGCTGGGATAGGGTATTTTGTGCCGCGGATACGGTACTGGAAATTTGGTTTGAGATGGACTTGGAGTACAGGAGCGTCTTTTGCGGCGTTTGGCGCTGATATTGTCACTGTCGCCCGTAAGAGTGAGGGATTACCACATGAAGGACAGAATTTTTTTGAATGATCTTTGCATATCCTAAGGACTATTAGTTTCCTTCTCAAAGTCGATATCAAATCTCCTCACTTGAAACATGCATGACATCGTAACACATAGTTCCTGACTTTTTGAATCCTCTTTCCGTCCACGCTAACCAAGTTTAACTGCATCTGCAACAACACATTCTGCATTGCAAAATCTGCGGTCATACACCCTGCACCAATCTCCTTCACATCTTCTTTTCTACCCTTGCCTTTCGCCTCATTATCTGGTAAGAGATCAAGAGCACGCGATTTATGAATGCCAGCATTCTGAGGAGTAATCCATTCCCCTTCACCGTCATCATCGTCTGATGGATCTGCATAGATTTGTTGCGGTATCGAAGACGTATGAAATTTGGATTCAAGTGGGCAGGCATGTTGATCAGATATGATGGATTCATCGAACGGTGTTTCATGATCTTTGATTGGGTGGATCTCGACATCTAGAGGCTGGAGCTGTTGTACAATTTCTTCACCGATTTTTTGCTCTATGTTTGTTTCCGAGATTGTTTCCTCACCGGGAATCACTGTCAAGGAGTCAATTACCATATTCTCGACTTTTTGGACGAGATCATCCGTTGTCTCGTCTTGTATAGACATCGTTGAAGGCCTGGCCTACTAATCCACACTCAGTCAGTATTCCTGGCCGTACATAGACCGTCGAATTGCTTGCCTGATATTCTTCCCTCTCCGCCTGCTCTTTCTTATACTCCTCATTCAACATGTATGTTAACGCAATCACACACATATCCGCATGTGAAAGTACAGAGTAATCTCCCGTTTTCTTTGCCCATTGTATCACTGCACATACACCCACCAAAAAGAGAGAAAGAAATCAACAAATCGAACATCAATCTCAATTTTCCAAACAAAAAGAAGAAAAAACTCACCATTACTTAAACTCACAGTATCAGGACTCTTCACGACAACATTCACACCGGACAACAACCCCAATTTCTCAAAATGCTCTCTCGCACGATTATCTTTTAATTCGGCCAAAACTTGAGGCGTAGTGTAGTATGTTGAGGCTAAGCCTCGGAGGGGTGAGAGTGAGAGAAGTGGGCCTGCATCTAGAATTAGGGATCTGCATCTCGGTTTTTGTATGTCGGTCATTGTGTTAGCTTTTGGGAGGAGAGAATCACAGATCAGAGGAACAAAATCTTTTTGGAAGGTGGCTGTGCATTGACAAAAACAAAACGGGTCTAGAGACTAGAGACGCCATATTGTGAAAAACTTGCTGAGTGAATTCATTTCTTTTTTTCAAAGAGAATAACCACAAAGTAGGTACGTTGGTCTTGAGTATTTCTATTGTGACCATTGCTTATATACTACTTTACTGATTGGACTGTTGTATAGGTACTTGCAACATCTCTAATGAGCTATTGTTCCTGAGAGTGGGGGTCTGCATGTTGCCAAGTAGTGTGAGCAAGAGGCGAGTTGAATCATACAGTCCTATCATAATCATCGACCTCCATGGCACCTGAGCCAGCGGCTTGAATTTGGGCTTGATCTCCCAGTGGCTCATTGGTATATGGAGAATTGCTATTGTCCTCACCGGACACAGGAAGATGAGCAGCACTGCCGTTTGCTCGTTTGCCCTTTTCAGATAACCAGGCTAGGGTTACAAGAGTTGAGATGAGCGATATATATCTAAGTGAACGGACCTTGATACTGCTCATTGAGTATGGGAGAGAGATGGCTGAACTCAATCAAGTCGAGTGCATGGAGGATGTCGTTTGCAGAGATAGACTTGTGTTGTTTTGAGGCTGCAATATCATGGGCACTGGATGTCCAAAGTCATAGAGTGCTAGATAAAAATAAACTGAGCATACGTTGCAGCTGGAAAAAAAGGGTCAGCGGGCAAAGACCGGAGAAAGCTGGTGTTCTGACCGAGGTAGTTGATAAAGACTGTGGAGGACTTGACAAGGGCAAGGACGGTATCTTTTTGAAGTTTTGCATTGTCGGGAAGAGCACTTTTTGCAATTCTTGTGACGAGGGATTTTGGAAGTTCAAACTGGTCAATGGCATCTGTGAGCTGCTGCTGCTGGGCCTGGGCAGTGAGTGAAGCAGTCGACGTCCGGGGCATCGCAACCTGTCACAGCCTGTCACACCCAGTCCAAGAATAAATGACCATAAATCTCCTCCAAGGCCTGCGCTCCCGCTATGGCTCTGTTTCTCTACCTCATCCCAATTCTGTCTGTGTTCGCACTTATATCTCTTGCTGCTGCCTTCTGGCTCATGTATGGGTGCTGCACCCGAAGACCCAAGTATCGTTCTGCACACGACAAGGACTGGGATGATGTCGAGGGATTCAAAGCGCTGAAATATGACGACTGCATCTCCCAAGCCCTGATACACGATGACAAAGCAGACTGCAACCATCGACCCTCTTCTGATCCAGATCGTCAGTCCCTGCTTGACCACCCGTTCAAGTGGCCCAGTGTCACTGAGCTTCCTCGTTCTATCACTGTCTCCAATCACGACATGGATCTAACTCTGGAAATCACTCGACAAAGAGAGAGACTGACCAAACATCGAGAGAGTATGGCCAGTCTTCCTGCCGGCATGCTGTATAGTCCTCCCTCGGTTGCAGTTTCTATGTTTAGCTACGATGTAGCCTCATAATGTATCCTTGCTTCTTTACCACGCTGTTCTTAATCACACCCCCTTCGCAGGGTTATTTAGATCTAGCCCGAACTGAACCAAAGTTTAATAGTGCTTTAATATATCGATTTTGAATCAAATCTAAGATACTTTGAGTATAAATCTCGGCTTAGTGCTTATACGGTCTATGTCAATAAAGCATTACTATCTTTTTCCAATCATTATATCCAGATCAGCTGCGAAGCTTATCTGTAATAAGTACATGCCCATCGGGCACCACGTGACGAGTTTATGAGAAAGTAGAATCACAATCAATATTTTTTCATCTTATCAACCCATAACTCCCCATCCATCATGGCCTCCAAAAAGTATGATGCTTCTTTCTCCACAGCAGTCTGATACCTCATGACCATACGTCAGTTTCCGAATTGTTCTTCTTCATGGTGACGGAATCGGTACGGCCTGTCAGGCTGATGATCAGAAGACGTGAATTATTGACTTGGATATATCCCATATCGACAGGACCTGAAGTCGTCACGGAGGCTGTGAAAGTTCTTAAAGTGGTCGATGAGCACTACTCCGATTTCGACCTCATATTCGATTCTCGTCTGTTTGGGGGCTGCGCGATTGACGCTGTCGGGGAGCCTTTACCCCCTTCAACTCTCGAAGCTTGTCAGGAAGCCGATGGTATTCTCATGGGTGCGCAACTTTTTTAACCAGTTCCATTGATCGATGAAGACAGAAAATAGGTTCTGTTGGAGGACCAAAATGGGGTGTCTCGACACCTGTTCGCCCTGAAACAGGTCTCCTTGCTCTCCGAAAAGCTCTCGGCCTCTACGCCAACATTCGTCCTGCAAACCTTGCTTCCGAGAGTCTCCTCTTCAACTCTCCTCTTCGCCCCGACGTTGTCCGTGGTACCGACTTCATTGTCGTCCGTGAACTCATTGGCGGTGCCTATTTTGGCAGCCGCAAGGAACAAAATGTTCAACCCGATCCTGACGTCGCATGGGATACCATGATTTACTCAGTTGCAGAAGTTGAGCGTATCACTCGAGTTGCTGCTCAGATCGCTTTGGCTGCCGATCCTCCTTTGACCATTCATAGCATTGACAAGGCAAACGTTCTTGCTAGCTCTAGACTGTGGCGAAGAGTTGTGACGGAAACGTTGAAGAGAGAATATCCTCAGATCAAGTTCGACCACCAGTTGGTTGATTCTGCTGCTATGATCCTTGTGTCTTGCCCGAGAAAACTAAACGGAATCATACTCACTGAGAACTTATTCGGTGACATGTAAGTTTCTCTTCTAGTTTGTTCCTTTTTCCACATCTATTCATTCCAATCTCTATCAGTCTCTCAGACCAATCCAGTGTTATTCCTGGTTCTTTGGGCCTCCTCCCCTCTGCTTCCCTTGCCGGCGCACCCTGTTCTCCTTCCTCAGAACACTTTAAACCCACTCTGGGTCTTTATGAGCCTATCCATGGCTCCGCTCCTGATATTGCCGGTAACGGGATTGCCAATCCTATCGGCACTATTCTCAGTGCTGCCATGCTCCTTCGCTATTCCCTGGGTCTCGAGAAACCTGCCAAAGCTATCGAGGATGCTGTACGCAAGGTTCTTGATACGCCTGATCTGGGTGGATTAGGCCTTCGTACAGCCGATTTAGGTGGAAACGTGTGTACGATGGAGATTGGCGACAGAGTCGTTGCAGAGCTCAAAAAAATCTTAGTCATCATGGGACAATAATGAGAAATGAGGGTTATTTCATGTCGTACTACATTCATAGATTAGAATTGAAAACAACGAAGATTATAAGGCGAAATACTTGAGAAATCAGTAAGAAAAATAGGTTGTTCACTGAATTTTGTTTATTTTACTTCCTAGGCATTCAATTTTGCCCACTGGCCTCTTCATATCGAAGCGCAGTCCTTCATGGATGGGACTCTGATAAAGAAAGAAAAAGTACCATTGTGCCTAGTAGTCAAATGGTTATCTCTTCAGAGCATGATTCAAAGTGTGTTGGCCAGTTGGCTTAGTTCAAGATTTCTTATGATCATCTTCTCCTCAGAAAGTACCATTATGACAATGACATCATACCAAGACACTCCAAGGAGACAAAAGCTGAATCAGACCCCGATAATATCTAGTACAAGTGCGCTCCTGTGGCAATCTGGATTTGACATACAGGCAAAACTGCATGTATTCTACATGGAATTATCCAGCCAACATGTGTAATATACAATATGGGGAGTGGGAGAGATTAAATGGTGGTACTTTTACGTTAGATTGGCGAGGCAATGCAAGCTCATGTACTGGAGGTGAAGCGAGTGTTACCATAGGCCAGGAAAATAGGGTGCAGAGGAGAGGGAAAGAGAGCCGCTAATATCTCAGGGGGGGAATGATCGCTTAAGCGACATAAGCAAAAGTGTCTTTTGAACCATCGACCCGCTCAATGTATTCCTTTTCGAGAAGAGTCTCAACTGCCTGGACAATCACACATATCAATCTATCACACTTAAACACAAATACAAGTTGCATCACCTTCTTGATATCAGGAATTTTCGGCGCAAAGCGCTGAGAGGTTTGTGAGATGACTTCCTGGATCAGAGCCTGGTTCTTCATGGTCTTACGAGCCTTCATAATCCTAGAAAGTCGGAGCACGATAAGAATCAACATGGCACACAACTACCAGAAAGACTTACCGAACGATAGTTGCCTGTATCACGTATTTACGGTCCTCATCAACGGCCTTGAGAACATCACTTGACTCAGCCCTTACTTCTGCCTTGATTGGCAGGTTGAGATTGACACGGATCTTTTTTGACTTGAAACCTGACCCAGGAACATTTAAACCTCTCCGCTAAACAAGATCTATGAGCTTACCAGGATTGAGATCATACTGATCCTGCTCCTCATTGACGAGCAGCTTCGCTTTAACCAACAAAGCCAGCACCTGAGTCAAGATATCCTTCGAAATCGCAGTGGCAGATACCAATTCGTCCAGTGACAGGGTGTCATGTCTGTTATACTGGAGCAACACGGCCATCTGATACGAACTTGTCATCAAGATATATTTTTGATTGAGGTAATTCGTGCGTAGCTCATTCTTCGAATAATTCCAGAGCCAGGTAAGCTTACGACCTGAATGTTTGCTCTGATAATATTTCGAGAATCGGTCGTAGGTGGGGATGATCTCTTGTGGAATGACAAAATCGTGTGAAGGTGGGTTGAGGGGCCAGAAGTTGGTTCCGAGGACCATGATGTTGAACGTAATATCCATATCATCGTGGTTCTGCGACATACGTTCCTTAAAAGAGTCTGTGAGATCTTTACTGAGACTCATATCTGAACAAAATAAGCGGGAAGAACAAGATCGAGAATGGCGAACAAACCAGTAAACATGCGTTGAAGTTTGTTAGTGTACTCGAACCCACAAGCCTCCTTAAGCTTCGAAATCATACTAGCCTCACTCTCATCGGATGCAGATACGCCATGAATAAGACGTTTGGAGAGCTTAGTGGTGTAGAATGTCTGAAACACGTCTTTATCTTCGAGATACTTGAACAGGATCATCTATGGCATATATTAAGGAATGATGTTCATCCTGGAGAATTAGTGACGCACCACACGGTTAAGCGCAACCTCGAGGTCATCCTCCTCCGCCATCTTATTGTTTTTTCGAAGTAGCATGTCAGCATGTTTAGCAATAAGCTCGGGGGACTTGGTTGATGAAGGTCCAGTGGCAGCGTTGTTATTGACAAATTGGCGGCATGCCTTATCCAGACTAGCAGAGAAACCTGCTTCGTTCTTGAAACTCGCCTGGACCGTCTCCGAGTTCTTACGATGGACCTCAAGGAGGGCATCTACGTAGGCCTTTGGATCTACGTTCTCTGCGTTTACATCACCCTCGCCCACCAGTCTGGAAATGGAAGACAGTCCAGCGTTCTTGACATGATTCTCAAATCTCTTACGCAAAGGTTCGAGGCCCTCAGAGGTGCGCGATAAGAGAACATAGATCCGCTTGAGATCCTCATCCTTGTCGAAATCGAGCAGAGTTTGAAAACTCTCCCACATCAATTCAGAGTGTGCACTGATCAAGACATGTTCACACTTGTTGACGAGATCCCTGCCCGTCTTTGTGTGCAGATAACGCTCAACACGTGCCTCTTCCTCTCTTAGCCGCTCTTCTGCCTTCTTGAGATACTCCGATACAGAATTTTCGGCGAGGAAAGCCTCTGATTCAGCTTTGTAGTAATTCTCGGTGGCTACGAGGAAGGTATTTTCAAATTGGTCCCGGTAAACGTCAAGGCACTCTTTGTTAGGATCCGCGCTGTCGAGCCCAAGTGAGACAAACGAGTCCACAACTTTCTTGATGAGACCTTGATCGATAATTTCGCCGTTACGTTGCTGTGTTATCAGCCGAAGGACAGCATTAGTCAGTTTCGAGTTGTCCTTTTGAATATAGGAAAAGAAATAAGTTTTCCATTGTGAGAGAGCAAGCTGTGGGTGATTAAGATGTGATCAATTCAAAGGGGAGGGCAACGTACAGTATACACCTGGTATACGCCCTTCTTCCCCTCATCGCGCTCACGTTTCACCCAATACCGATTGAGATAAGTGAACAAACGGTTGAGGTAGTTAGCGCCCGTGGTGTATCGATCCCACTCGGCAGCGTAATATCGCAGGAGGTCGATGTCCTGTAGGTTTTCTGATTTCTAATCACATGCCACAGTGAACAAGCAAGGTCGATATCGATGAATTGACCACAAACTTCTATCATAGATTGAAAGAGCTGAACGAAATATCCGCTAAGCTTGTTATACAGATCGGATCCCACCAGGTTGGCACCGGCTGATAAAGGATATGAGCGCTCAAGCTCATCATTATGAACAAAATGACACACTCCGACTACCGGCCTCCATCCGCGAATGCATTCTCGTAGACGTACAATAGTTGTAGACAGCGGTGTAGAAATTAGTGTAGTCCACAAAAGAAAGGCCCGCCTCCAGCAGGGTCATGATGTGGTCGACGCCGATGACTAGGTAAGCCCATGTCTGGTCGAGATCTGCTGATTTCCCTGGCATATTTGGGAACCTGGATTGTACTGGAGCGAATTGGGCCATGATAGTGAGCGTGAAAGAGGCAAATGACTCGAAAATAGAAATAACGAGGTGGGTCATGCCTCCCTGTCACACGTATCAAATCAGTCCCAAATCAGTCCTGGCTTTTCGCCACTGGGTCCAACTATTCAAATGTATCTGCAAAACTCAAAATACATTCCTACATGTTCTCAAAAAGACTAACATTTCCTCAGAGCAGATTCGAGGGGTACTGGAATTCCTCCAGGCCAATAAAGTTTTCTTTGATGCTCCTTGCACTGATAAAACGCCAAAAGATGCTCACACTACCAGCTTTGTCGTTCGTACCACTGGCTCTGGCTCCGCCGAAAGGCTGCTGGCCGACAACTGCCCCTGTACACTTTTCGTTGTAGTAGATGTTGCCAGCCGCATTGCGAAGTCGGTTCGTCGTTTGAAGAAGAGCTACACGATCCTGAGCGAAGCTACATCGTATGAATATAAGTGCTAGAACCAGCAGGTGCATCTAGTACTTACATGGCTCCTGTAAGAGCATAGATTGAAGTGGAATCAATCAGATCGAGAGTCTGCTCATAGTCACTGTCTTCAAACACATAGACCTGGAAAATGTCCAGACCTCAGAAAAATACCAAGTACATAGATCCACATACTGTCACGACAGGTCCAAAGATTTCCTCACTCATGGTTACTGAATGAGGATCTTTGGTGAGGATAACGGTGGGTTGGACAAAAAATCCCTTGGAATCATCAGCTGAAAACATGTCAAATTCTGATCGAGTGTATGAAAGGGCTGACTTACCTGAACCACCCGTCAAAATTTCGCCGCCTGCATCCTTTGCTTTCTTAATATAACCAGTGATAGTGTCATATGCCCGCCGCCCACTATAATACACGACGCATCAGCTGAGATCAACAACCACCGAAGTGACATGCAGCACATACATGACAGGACCCAAGAAGTTCTCCCACTGAGTACAAGGACCAACCTTGATCTTTGCGATCTCCTCAAGGAATTGTGTCTTAAACCCTGTCTCCCAAACGTACTTTGAGACGTAGAGACGCGACAGCGCAGAACACTTCTGTCCTAGGGGAAAGTTTGCAAAGACCATGACAAAAAGACCAAGTACCCACCTTGATATTCAAACGCACCCCGTACACTCTGTAAAACAGCGTTCTGAATCTCGGCTGAGCGATGAATAACGTGCCAGTTCTTTCCGCCAGTTTCTCCTACAATCCTCGGGTAAACTTTATAGATGTCTAGATTCAAAGCGATGTCTTTCCAGAGACTCTTGAATACGTTTGTGCTACCCGTAAAGTGAAGAGAAGCAAAATTCGGGCTTCTGATTGCGGCCTGTACGACCTCAGGTCCACCTGGAATGAACTGTATGACACCAGGAGGAACACCGGCCTCTGCCAAGATATTGTAAACAAGATAATTTGAGTAGATTGCAGCAGGAGCCGGCTTCCATACTACAACATTACCGACGAGTGCAGGTACTAAAAGGAATCATCAATTTATGCAATGCCTCTTTGATGGACAGAAATAACATGCCTCCAGGGATATTGCCACCGATGGCCGTGAAATTGAAGGGCGAAACTCCCAGTACGAAGCCCTCAAGGGGTCGGTATTCAACGCGGCTAAGAAGGGTGCATCGGCCCAAGTCCAATTATCCAAGAGAAACACGCACTTCCAAGATCCAGATGAGTTTTTTTGCGGCTGTTGCGCATACAGCTCCTGAACATACTGAACACCGAATCGGAAAAAGTCTGACAGCTTGAGACGACACAATGTAAGCTTCTAAATATGAATAAATCGAGTCTAGACTAACCTCAGCAGCAGCATCAATCTCCGCTTGCCACACATTCTTCCCTTGACCAAACATAGTCGCTGCCATGAGTTCGTAGCGATACTTTCCGCTCACAAGGTCTGCAGCTTTGAGGAAAATGGCTGCACGGTCGTTCCATGGTAAGTTCTCCCAAGTACTTTTAGCTTTCAAAGCCCCGTCAATGGCTTTTGCTACGACTTCAGGAGTACCTTCGTGAAATGAACATAAGTGGCGTGCATGATCGTGTGGCAGAGGTTGTTTCTGGATGTTGTTTGTTCTTATCTGTAAGAGAGGAAATCAACATCAACATTGTTTGCCCTGATTTCACCGACTAACCTCTTCTCCATTGACGATGCAGGGAACTTCAAGCGGGAGCAGTGTTTGCAGCTTGTCTAGAGCAGCTTGCAGTCCCACTCGTTCCGGAGATCTGGGTGCATACGACCGCTATACAGATTACTGAGCAAGGACTGTCAAACATCGGGCGACATACCATGGGCTCATTCTGAATAGAAGGGATCGTGAAAGTAGCAAGCTGGGGTGTAGCCATGGCTAAATTGAAATGGGCTGGTCTGATGATATACTTATTATCTCTGAAGCAATTCCGGAAGGATCATGTCACGATGATTCACACACTGCCAACCAACGATTTCCTCATCGATGCAGAGAGACGTCAACTTTTCATCTGATCACCAGAAATACCTATCATGTTCAGCATGATTGATATTCTGGATCTGTGGGGCTATCAAACCTCTTGAGGACTTGTCGACAAATCGTTCGCCATCTATTTGAAGATATTCAAGGAAGAAAGTATCCTTCCTTCGAATTACGAGAAGCAGAAGGTACAGGCAGCTTCTTGTTGTCTGCCTCTCAACAAATCCAATCTCGCGCAGTGGTGGACTTCTTTAAGCTCAAGCTTTGTTCGTATATATGCTCCGTTGCATAACTTGTCCTGGTCCCTCTTAGTTGCTGACAGGTCATATTGTATGTTTGGTTTTCAAAATCCCATGGTGCATAGTTGACATGAGTTACTTTTTTTTTTTTTTTTTTTTTTTTTATTTTACAATTTTTTTTTCCAAAGCGCGTTTGGTGTCTCTGGGCAACAAAAATTTTTTTTTATAAAATAAA
>Ga0153967_100083_pt1 | contig 61483 bp, 62 predicted proteins | sample TSFL051MetaG_FD_104688 | JGI IMG/M metagenome (GOLD analysis project Ga0153967, IMG submission 104688) | Attine ant fungus gardens microbial communities from Florida, USA - TSFL051 MetaG | ecosystem: Host-associated > Fungi > Mycelium > Unclassified | place: USA: Florida, Paynes | collected...
AAGGCTTCATAGTCTGAGGATTAGACCTCAGACTTAACAACATCTTTTGTTGCTTATTCTACCTTGCTTGAGAATCCAAAACTCTTCAATCACAAACTCAGTAAGTGACCATTTGTGATAGCTAATTGATCTAGCTACTTATACATGAATCTGTATTTACTAGTATTTGTCTACTCAAATTATCTCATGGACTCCTTTTTGTAAGAACTTAAGTCAAGTCGAGGTCAGGTAACCTTAACCTTAGTTCCCTCTTTATCAGAGTCAGACAAAGAGAACTCGTTAGAGTCCTCACTAATTTGTTGTACACTACTTATACATGTTCAACTATTTGTCCTTATTTACTGATCCAACTACATTACATAATTAAATGAAATGAAATGAAAAAGAAAATAAATATTGACTTAGAGGGAAAAGGCAATTTATGACACTTTTGAGTCATAGTGTCCTGCACACTTCAGATTATTACATAATAAAAGAAAATGAAAGAGAAATAAAATATTCCACTACCATGGATGCTCTAGCTCATCTGCCATTTTATTACAACTGTAGTAAAGTGCCTTGCAAAATACAGCCAGATCTGAGACTATACTATTGGATCAATGGTGAACCAGTATAGCTAGACTAGAAACCAGTGAAGACTATTACAGTACAAGAGGAACATGTACTTTAGAGATTCATCTCAACTCAGAACCAGCACACTTTATAATGGAACATAAAAACAGACTCTATTTCCTTATTTTATATTTCTATCAAAACTGCTTCTTACCAATCTCACTTTTTATCTACTCTCAAGGCAACTTTTGCATCTTGTGAGTACACTTTTAAATTATGTTTTCACCTCTCAAACACTTTCCTTATTCTTCTGAGTTAATTTCTCCCCACAAATGACACTCGAGGACTAGTATTGTTGCTTTGTCTGTGGTCCTAGCAATTCCCTTGTTTGTTTTGATGTTGTTTTGTACTTGGATACCACCAACTGAGGAAAACACAAAACACCCTTGTCAATGATGTCTGAGTTGTATTTGATAATAACCAACAGTCTCTTGAAATGACAGGTGCAATAGAACTACAACACATTATCTTCCTTTCATATAACCTTCTTGAAATCCCTAACTGGAGCCACTGACTATGTGGTTAAGAAGGAATACAAGGTTATGACTGATCTCTAAACTACTGGGTATAGGCAGAGATCAGAGTGTCATAATAAGAGCTACTAATCATGTGGTTAGAAAGAAATACAAGGTTATGACTGATCTCTACTCTACTGGGTTAAGACAGAGATCAGAGTGTTATAACATCAATTGTTCAGATTTTTTGTCAGAAGAGTTATGAGCCAAGATCCAGAAATGATTGTGATGACCATTTCTCCCTACCAGGGCACACCACAGCCAACACAAGCATTCAAGGCAATCCTACATGCTAGAGGAAACTTCCACTTTTTCCAAATCGATCTCCCAAGCCTTTTGCTTCGTGGATCATCTGATTCCGTTTGTTGTCGTCCAGAAGCCTGCCACCCACGGCCATATCTCGTGCGTGATCCCAGATGGCTTTTGATGCTTCATCTTCATCTTCCGATTTTTCTCGCATGGAATGTTGCTCCACGAGTGAAGGGCCACGCATCTTCCGCTAATGAACGAAAAAATACATGAGTCCCCCAAAAAAGATGAGAGAGAAAGAGAAACGTACGGTATATTCGTTGACGCCTTTCTTGATACTTTCTTCCTCTCGTTTGCTCCGTTTCTTACTTGATGAACCAACACCGAGAGCTTCCTCATTTGCAACATCAACCGCGCGTCTCTTCTTTCCGGAAACCTCATCGGCTATGCGTTGTTGTCTCTCTGCAGGAGTTTCTGTCCAGAGACTGTTGTCGCCCTTGTCCAGGGGACCACTGGTTCGTGCAAACTGACGAGCTTTGAGTTTCGTCGTGTCTAGATCTATTGGAATCGAGTCGGTGTAAAAATCAAGAAAACATCCAGAAGAGGAGAACCTCACTCCCAAGCAGGTCGCTAGCGCTAGGTGGGACAAGCATCCACTCTTCCCGTTTCAAAGCTTTGGGCTCTCTTGCTTTCTCTTCGTTCTGCCGACGCCGTTCTTCTCTTTCTATGAACTCTGCGACAGCGTCTTTCTCATGTACGGGTTCGAGGCCCGACGGAAGTGGTTTGGGACCGACGTCATCTGAATCCTCATCTGAATCCTCATATTTCGAAGGAAATGAGGGCCCTATAGTTCGATTAGGTAGGCCAGACAACAAAGAAGTCTGTGATGGTAATTCAGGTTTCATGACCGATATATTGGACCGTTGTAGGAGAATATCTGGGGGTAATGCAGGACCATAGTCATCTTCTGCCTCATTGTCCTGTTCCTGTTTTCCACTATCCTGAAGCGGATATCTAAGACCAAATTCCGGGTGAGTCGGGATACTCTTACAAGACCTTCTGGAGTATTTTGGCCAATGTCAGAGATTGGGTCATGATCATCTGAAGCAGTATTTGCAAGCTGGAGAAGGTGAGGAGGAATTTCTGGTCCAATCATGGGAGTTTTAGCAGTTGAGCTAATTGGCTTATGTAAACCACTTCACTATATGTGTCTTGGACAAACCACTGGAGTGAATACAGAAACCCAGGACACAATGCACTCTATCTGAACGAGTCTACGCAAGACGTAAGCATCCAAATCGCGGACCCTCATGTTATGCATCCATCATATTAGCGGGACGACATCTGACTCGATACATTACACACGATTGACTACGCTCATTGTTCTGGTGTAGATCCCTCTCCGTCCATATATGTTTCGCATAAGCGCACAGGGCAGATATATCCTGGTCAGCTACCTCATCGAAAGTAGAAGCCGCTATGAATGGTGTCAGAGACATCTGATGGAATGGACATAAACGCAAGAGGAACTAGGACGCTCTGAGACCCTGGACTTGTTCCCATGAGCTGGTCCTATAAACCAGGTGTATTCAGATAGATGCAAACTACAGTCGAAGGCTTGCGTTCATTTCCTGGGATAGCCGAAACCCAGATGTAACCAACGTACTCCCTTAAAAATAGAGGACTCAGCGATTTTCTCCTCTCATGATTATCATTCCTCTGAATCTAGTCCGTAGGTTTCAATGCGTTAATCAAGAGGGTCCTACTGCACTATGGACGAGATATATTATTAATTTTCCGGAAAATGCATCCTACCCTACGCCCCCCCCGACCTCTCCCACAAGGATGTCCAAACGCCGAATGAGATCAGTTGAAAAAATGTCCCAGTGGGAGGGTTGGTCTACTCATCTCTTACATCGACATTCAAAGAACTCCTTTTTTCGTCTCTAGGGTTGATTGTAAGTGGTCATTTGAGTTTGTGTTTCTTTCCTTTGTTTCCCTTCGGAGGATACTCCGCTGGTTTCCCCTCCCCCCCCCCTCAAAAAATCCAACCTACTCATGGACCGACCTGCTTTGAACGTCCGTTCCCGTTCCCATTTGCATAGATCGTTATCAGATTTGATAACGATACAATGGGTGAAGAGTTGTGCTGATACTACTGATTATATCATTTTAATGGATCTTATTAAATGCAACCGTCACTTTTGCCCTTGTTCGAGATCTATTGGTTCGTCATTCATTGATGAGTCGATCGATCCCTTAGGCAATATATTGAACATATTAGTAAATGTTGACACTCATTCAGACTCTTCTGGCCTTTTTTTTTGGATCCTCGTTTTAGCCCCGTAAGTATTCCAAGTCCGGGTTGTTTCATTCATCAAAAGATACCTCGATAGGCCCTTCGACAGTAAAAAAGGGGAAGACAGTAGGGCTTCTTTCGCTTCTTTTTTCACTTTCCCATCATCATACCGATTACTATACAAACCTCCCTTCCTCTTTGAGTTGGATTTTAGCAGCTCGTCATCAATGTAATGCTCTCAAATACGCCCGTATTCTTTCAGTTCGACAATACCTTTTTAAAGGCGTGTTTCGGAGTTTCAATATAGGTCATTGATGAGTATATGGGGTAGGTAGGGTAAGATTATTGCATGACTTGAAGAATTTTTTGCTACTGTCTCCCCACCCCTTCCCTTCCCAAATGAAAATTTTCATACGCCCCTCTCTAGGTGCTCCTTCCTATGCTTTCCCCTGATGTATCCGACTCTCGTGATAATATATATGTTTGGAGACTTGGACTGACCGTAACCTGGTACTATCATTCTTGAGATATGGCTTCGCGTCGTTCTTTCACTGCGGCTCTGACTTGGGGATCTCCACTCGAGGAAACAGATTTTTCTCTATTTCTTTCCTACGATCCATCAGATGTAAGTTGCCACTTGGCTTCCTTCTCCCTCTCCTCCTACTGACCGGATTCTTCAGAGAATGAGAATGATACCGCGACGAGCTGATTTGGATTATTCTATTCATCTTAGTCACTTCTGAGAGGTTTTTTTTTGTTTGTTTTTCCACTCTTTTTTTTCTTGATCTTCCAAGATGGAAGGTAGTCACAGAACGCATGATCTAATGTCACACAGGAAAGAACCTGATCTCGTTATCATCATTCGATCCTTATCACCAGTGATGGTAAGTCAAGGACAGCCGTTCTCGCCTTTTTTTCTGCTCGATGACTTGACTGATTGTTCGTTGTTGTCGTTGACGTTGTCGATGATAGGGAGTAGAAATCGAAAACATTAAAGCAGGCGATGGTATCAACTTTCCCAAACCCGGGGGTGCGTATTTGATACATTAAACTGAACCGTTCCAATCTTTTCATTGATGAATGTCTCGTATATACACATACAGATAATGTGAAGATACATTATACGGGTACGCTGAAAAGCAATGGAACCAAGTTCGATTCTAGTGTCGATCGGTAAGCTTTCATATTGCCAAGAAACGATTTGTTCCTTCTTCTCAACTTTTGGGACTGGGTTTTAGCAATAAGCCATTTGAGACGCAGATTGGGGTTGGACGAGTTATTAAAGGATGGGATGAAGGTGAGATTGAGAAACAAAAAGAATGCTCTTCCGAGTGTTTTAACCAGATCTTGTTTGCTTTTACGAAAAAAGGAGTGTGTAAATTATCCCTTGGCCAGGAAGCCAAACTGATTATCAGTTCGGACTATGTATGTGTTCTCCTTGGCTATAACTACGGCCTGTCAACTGATGCGTTCTTTTTTTTTAAGGGGTATGGTGCAAGTGGTGCTGGCGGACGCATTCCGCCTAACGCTGATCTCATTTTCGAAGTCAAACTCTTGGAGATCAACGGGAAGAAAGCAGCATAACTTTTCTGAAACTGTTGTACGATATAGTCATATATACATATATCGAGCTTGTCCTCGTGGTTCGTCACCTTCAGACCAGACATGACCTCATAAGTCAAGATGACATCACTGGTGGTCGATCTTTGATGATGTTAGCTTTCTCTTCATCCAACTTGTCATGGTCGCTCCACAGAACGCGACTGAAGATGCACCTGGAACGGGATGGGACCCACAGAAACCCAATAGTGAGCTTCAACAGCATGTGAATTTTTTCGACAAAGACAAGGATGGGATTATCTGGCCCTCAGACACGTACGTTCTATATTGGTTTAGAATCTTGCACGCACATATCGAGTCGTGTGTATAAGGTTTATCTCGTTTCGTGAACTTGGATTCGGATATTTGTGGGCAATGCTGGGCGTGGTCTGTATCCATGGAGCATTTTCGTAAGAGGCTTGGTTGTGGGACAGTTAGTGTAGGGGACTAATTTGCAGATGGATTACGTGGGGATCAGTGATCCCCGACCTCTACTTTCGACTGAGAGTCAATCGGATGCACAAGGTAGATTTCTAGACTTGATGACAGAGATATACTGAACCGGACAGGCCAAACATGGATCAGACACAGAGATATACACAGGGACGGGTGAATTTGACTTGGACAGGTTTGAATACATGTGGTACATGTATACGACACATCCACACACGCACATAACATTCAAGGAAACACTGCGTATGGTCAGAGGGGACAGAAACCCATTGGATCCGGTGAGTACATTTGCTCGGAAAGAGGATGATGGCTGAGCGAGTAGTATGGCTGGTCATGTGCGCTATTTGAGTGGGTGGCGGTGTTTATGCTGCTGGGTGCAGTGGACGGACAAGTGTCGAAAGAGGATGTGAAGGGAATATATGATGTATGTGGTCCAGTTTGTGATGGGGAATTGAGATGACAGTGCCAGGGGTCCTTGTTCTGGAAGATTGCAGAGCGCAACAAGAAAAAGAAGAAGAACACGGCAAGAAAACGCAGGCAAACGCCATGGTGACGATGAATCGGACAGCAGATCTGGCCCGTTCGCGGGAAGGCTGGCCGGGCCGGAGCACCGAGGTGGCGGGTATTACGATACATAAAATAATGAAATACAGAGATTAATGGTCGAGACTGGCTACCACTCGTGTGGGCTGCAGCATGTTGGCTAGCAGGAAGTGGCCGTCTGGACAAGCGTCAGTTTACGTGAAGAAAAACGTCAGAGAACACAGACTTGGTCCGTCGTTTTCGTCAGCTCTCCAGATCGCCTCTTGCCTGTCCTTGGCAACTCGCGTCATGACATGCCGTTCAATCAGCCGTTCACGCGCCTTGATCGCGTCCACGCGGATCAGCCATCGCTCATCCAGCAGCTCGCTGGCCTCTCCCCATGGTCGAATCGAAAGTAATGTGTATAGTCCTTCAATTATCACAATTCGGTGCCCCGGCTCAATGCACACTGCACCAGGCGTAGGGTCCTTGTTTGCATGGTCAAATCCAGGGGCTGTAAGCACCCCAGTGTCCTCTGTAATGTCCTGTCGCAGAGCACGCACAAATGACACATACGACTCTGCGTCGAATGTCCAGTGCGCCCCTCGTCGGTCGTGCGCTAGCTGCGGATTCGGCATCGCATCCAACTCTAAACGGCTGTAATGCCATCCATCAAGTCCCACCAGGATCGCTGACACTGTAGAATACTTGTAAAGCGCTTTCAAAAGCATCTGAGCAAACGTTGATTTCCCCGACGCCGGTACACCCGCAATCCCCACAAGCAGCCGTTTCTGAGCCCCTATCCTGATGCATCCCAGTCAGTCTATACTGATACTTTCCCATATATATACATACTTGTCCAGCTGCGAGACCAGTGCAGTAGCCAGTTCTGTCGCCGTAGAATCCATGACAGTGTGAGTAATTAACACAGCAATGGCTAATTTTGAATATCTTCATTCCTCACTATCACCACACATCATGTCCAGTACCGTACAACGCACACTCAAACGGTCCGTCTACCTTGCCATCCTGTGATCCATCGCCTTCATCTCATCCTCAGATCTGATCCCAACACCATCCAAGACAAGTTTTTGGTCGGTTATCAGGGATGGTCAGTCACTATCATAACCGCTCACTCCAAACTCAGTCCGAACTTCAGGTTCACATGTGGCGGCGATGGAGAGCCAGTAGGTCCAGGCAAGTTCCTCGCTCTCTCCTCCCCTATATAGACTTGCGTTCTCAACAATATCTAGGTCATCATGGCTGGTTACACTGGTTCGACAGCCCACTACCCGCTGGTGGCCGACCCAACACCGACTTATGGCCTGATGTCTCTTCCTATTCTCCATCTGAACTCTATCCCGCCCCAGGCTTGAAATCCAGGACTGGTGAACAACTCTTCCTTTTCTCCTCTAGGAATGCCAAAACAGTGCAGAGGTACGTTTCCTATACTGCCATATCTTTCTCTCAGTCACACACTCTCACACGTCTTTGCTCTCATAGGCATTTCCACTGGATGGCAGAATATGGAGTAGATGGGGCATTTTTACAACGATTTGCTAACGAGACTGATATAGAGGCTGGGAGTGAAGGCATTCGAAGGATACGGGACGAGGTTTGCGATCGTGTTCGGGAGGCTGCAGAGAAAGAGGATCGTGTGTTCGCACTCATGTAAGGTCTTCCAGTATTCCGTTCCACGCTCTAATCGCTTCTTTTTTCTTTTCTCTCTTTGGCTTCCTAAGGTACGATGTATCCGGTGCCCCAGCGGATCGTATTGGAAGGATACTTGAGCGCGATTGGGTGCACCTTGTGCGCGTAAAAGGAATTCTAGACAGTCCTAATTATCTTCACGAAAAGGGCAGACCTGTCGTTGGATTATGGGGTGCGTGAGGATCTTGTTTGTTATCTTGCAAGAAATCTTGGGACTCATCTTATGTGTCCCCGCTTTTCCCATGTGGACATTCATTCAGGCTTTGGATTCAATGAAGCAGGCCACTCACCATCGCTCCTCCGAGACATTATAACATCCTTCCGGAACGTCACTCCAGGAGGAGCGTACATTATGGCAGGTGTCCCTGCATATTGGAGAACATCCGAGGGGGATGCAGATCGGAATCCCGAATTCTTGACTGTATGGCTCAACGAAGTTGATGCTATTTCTCCTTGGACGATTGGAAGGTATTCATCTGAACATGAAGCTGATCTGTTTGCGGAGAATAGGATGAAGGGCGATTCAGAGCTTTTGAAGAAGAGAGCCCATGAAGGGTTTAGGAAGGTTGATTATGTTCCTGTGGTTTTTCCTGGTGGATCAGTGCGTGATTAGACCTTCGTTTTTCATTTCGAGACAGTGCAGAGGAGGTTCGATTATCTGATTGTGGTTTTAGGGGTACAATTTGTCACAAGGGAATTGGGAGTGGAATGGGATTAAGAGGGATGGTGGACGTTTCCTGTGGAAACAGATTTACAATGCGCAGAAGTTGGGTGTAAGGACGATGTATGGAGCGATGTGGGATGAGTGCGTATTTTTTTCCACTCCTTTGTTTTTACTTGGAAGCCATGCCATTATTACCCCGATCATTCCGTCCCTTTTTTGTTTTTTTTGTTTTGGGAAGGGGAAAACTCACGAGAAACACGGCCTTTTTTACGTGGTTATCTTTCAGATACGACGAAGGAACTGTATTTATCCCTGTTGTGACACACCAACGACTTTTACCTGTATCGGATGAATTCAGATTTATGGCTCTAGATGAAGATGGCTACGATCTTCCAGCAGACTGGTAAGGAGAAAAGTTTAAAAAAAGAACAAATTGATTCCACTTCTTTGGTACTGATTGATGGATGATTTTTTTTCTCCTGGGGACAGGTATATGCGAATTTCTGGCTTTGCGGCGGAAGCGTTACGCGGAGAACGAAGAGTATTTGAAACGTTCCCGTTCAAGGATTTGCAAGATTATTGGTCTTGTCGACCAAAGTACGAGGAGCTCTCTGATTCTGCCACGCCCAAGAAACCGGCAAGCCAGTCGTATGAAGAGCCATCAGCTTCACGAAATGATGGAAAGGAAGAAGCACCACCACCTCCGTATTCGTTGTTGGAGGCTGAGGAAGGACCTACTTGTGCGGGCATAGCACGATCGTCTTCGTCGTCGCTGTCGTCGTCGACAAATGATATTGCTCAACCTACATCGCCTACCATGAATCTGCCCCCTCCCCAACATCCTTCTCGTGTCCCTCGCGTATCGGATACTGTATCGTCGTTGACGAACGAGATGGGAAGAGTGGCTATTTCAACTGGTAGACTACCTCCGCCGGTGCCGAATATGAGTACAAGACCTTCGCCGAGGCCTCAGGTCAATCTAGCGACTCGACCTGTTAATGCTCCTTCGTCGATCGGACCATCATCTGGGCCTTTGTTTCCTACACCACATGTTCAAGAGGCGAATACAAGTCCGGGACCATGGTCTCAAGAACCATGGCCACCGGCAGAATGGAAATTCAATGATAAATATCATCATCATTCTACCCAGCCGCCACTTGCTACTTCATATGCGGTGTATAAACCGACTGGGGGAGCGAATTTGAACAGACCGCACACGGTTAGTTATGGTCGTTGTCAATCGCATAATCCTCCTGGTGGTAGTGGTAATTTGAGGCCGAGTATGAGTGTGGGTGCAAGACCTAATGTTGGTACCGGGGCATCAAGCTGTTCTGGATCTAAGGATTCGGGTTCTACTGGGTTTCCGAGCGGCTCTCATTCGACGAGTTCTGGACATGATATCCCTGCATCGATGTATCCGGGACAACAGACCTTGTATCGTCCGCCTCCGCAAAGTGCTGGATATGAATATCCAGCACTGTCGACTTGTAGTGATGCGGCTGGTCATCATGCAGAGTATCATCATATTCCACCATCACAACCGCCGTCTTTTCCGCAACTCTCAGGACCCTTGATATCTGGTCCTGGAGGGGGATATTATCAAGGCAATCCGGGACCATGGGTGCCCGCGATGGCAAGTGGAAATGTATCTCCTCGTGCGTGTTTTTGTTGTTTTTTTGTTTTCGTTTTTTTTTAAATACGCGATCTGGGGTTTCTAGAGGGAGGATCAAGTGGTACGAGTTCATTTGGGTTTGGGATACCGGCGGTTGCAGGGAAGAAGGCACGAGAGCAAATTGAAGCAGTGGGATCAAGATTGTTTGGAAGGTTGAAATAAATATTATTTTGAGTAGTACCCCTGAGATTGTGTTTTTGCCCTCCTTACCGGCAGAACCGGGTGTGAGGTAAAAGAAGACATGGTTTCCCCTGAGTCGTGATCTCATCAGAGATTTCCTTGCAAAGTATATATATATAAGCTCTCTCTCTTTCTCTCTCTTTCCCTCTCTTTCTCTCTTTCTCCCAGCTACCTGCTTTCTGAACTCTGCTATGCAGGGGCCGTATTACTGCACCCCATACGCTGACCCCTCCATAATCCAAGATCAGTATTCTGGCAGCTTCGCGAGAGGATCATCGTTTGCGTATCCACATGAGGACTATTCCTACATGACGGGTGCTTCTGCGCCTGTGTGTGTGTCTGGTGCATTCGACGCTGCTGGACTGGTGTTTCCGCCAGAGTACACAGACATCCAAGGATGGCAGTGGGAGACGACGGTTAATCCACACGGTTTTGCAGCTCCTCTTCCTTTTCCTCCTCCTGCTCCTCCTTCGCTGCTTCCTCAGCTGCCCCCTGCCTCTGGTTCTTCGCTTCTTGACTTGCCTTCTACTATTAAAAGTGCTCTTGCTCCGACTCAGAATCTGCCTTCTCCGACTGCTCAGTTACCTACACCTGCTGCAATGGCAGTTTTGCTCAATCCTAACGCACATACACGACGAGCTATGCAACAGCAACAGCAACAACAGCAGCAACAACCCCCTGTCATCATGCCAGATGCCACTGCTTTAATTCCTGATATATTGTCGCGCGAGAAGAAGCATGCTTGCACGATGTGTCATAAACGGTCAGTTGGTGCTCTTTTTCTTTTTCTCCGTCCATTTTGTAAGCGTTGTGCCAACTTTGTTTTACGGTAGCTTTGATCGTCCGAGTACGTTGAGAAAGGTGAGCGAGCATAACGACCCATACAAACGGGCATGCAAGAACCACCTGTTCTAACTTTGTGATATAGCATCTCCTTGTCCATACTGGTGAAAAGGGTGGGTCAATGGTCGTTGTTTCTGTGATTGAGATTGACAAGCGACCTTTTTTTCTTTTCGCTTAGCCTTTGTCTGCGAAACGTGTGGTCGTCGATTTGGTGTCGCATCGAATTTGAACCGCCATGTCCGTAGGTGCATCTTGAAGCCAGTGAACGCTGTTGCCAGTGCTGGTGGCACTGGCGGAACTTCTTCTTCCACTTCTCCTCCTGCCAGTGCAGGTGGTACACCATCTGATATGTCGTCTGATCACGACTCATCTGGTATTAAAGCCATCAGTTCCCCAAAGCGTGGTCGTGCCTTATCCTCCACCGGATCCACTTCCAGTTCTTCGTCTTCATCTTGTAATCCGCCACCGACCCAGAAAAGCGGTGCTGATGGGACCATTGGTCAGAAGCCTGCTGGCCAAAAACGTCGCAGGCGTGCACCCTCCCCTTCGCTGTGGGTTCCATGGTCATTGAGGGCATTCAATTTGACGTGTCAAGAGTTTTATCGATCGAGTCCTGTGCCTCTGCCCCCGGTACGGAGGAGCTTACCCAAGGAGGAAAGAGATTCTTGGGATGAAAATGCTCCTTCGAGGCCTTATCACCCTGTTGAGTGGAGAGGCGTTCTCCCTGGACCTGGATTGGGACATGGCCTGGGATTAGGAGGGAAAGATGTCCGGAATATCAATTTTGGTGCGAGTGGCGGGATCATGCTTGGGCGTGTTCTGGTGTTTTGATTTCTTTTCTTCTCTTTTCTTTTTGAGTGGGGGGAATTCTAGGATTTATGAAGTTTTTGTGAATACGAGTGATATGACTGCGATGATTTTTCTTCTCTATGAATGAATGAATGAATGAATAAAGGATACCCATATACCATTTGTCGCTTCTGCTTTTAGGATACTAGATTTCTTGTTCTAGATCATAACCGTTTTTTTGTAGGCCAATACTAGATTGCCTGTATAGAAAAAAATAGAACATGCCTTTTTTTGTGTTACCAAGCAGCGCCAAATATATCAAAGAACTTGACTTGTCATCTTATTATCTTCGACCTTAGTTTCGTGTGAAAAAAAAGGAGAGAAGGAAAGGAGAAATGCCTTTGGATCCAGTAAAGAAGACGGCTATAGGAGAGGTTATAGATGCTTTGTTGGGAATGCAGGCGCCGCGAGGGAAACGGTTGCTTTGTGGTATGTTTATGGACTTGGTGGATCGTGTAGATTGGCCGCACTATTACGAGGTAAATTTTTGGTTTGGCGCGTCTTTTGTGTATCCTCTCCACCCTCTTTTCTGTTTTCTGTTTTTTATTTTTACGTTGATGTATTTTTTTGGACCTTTTTTTTTTGACCAGGTCATTCCGGAACCTCGTTGTATCAATAATATTAAAGGGGGACTTGAGAAGGGGCGGTATAAAGAACCGTCGGACGTTTACACAGACCTGTCGCTTGTCTTTTGGAATGCGTTGTTTTATAATGAGCCTGGGAGTCAGATAGCACTTGATGCGGAAACGTTGAAGGTTGGTCCTGGTTTTTTGTTCTTTTTTACAAACATGCTTATACTTTTTTTATTGTTTGGAAAGAAAGCATTGGAGGTGGAATGGGAGAAGAAGGGAGTTCTTGGATCTCCTCCTCGTACATCGCCGCCGCCTTCGTCAGCGCAGAAAGTACATGGCGTGGTTGATCAACCATCACAAGCTGTTGCCCCGAATAAACCACCACCACCATCATCATCGCTGCAAACAAGTTCTCAGAAAGTTCATGGAGTTATGGATCAACCATTACAACAACATCCAGTCAAGATGAAATCGGTTGTTCAACCATTACCACAAACAAGTGTCCAATTTCAGCCTGTGGCCACCACCACTGCCACCACTGCCATCACCACCACTACCACAACAACTACAACACCAATGCCAAAAGCGATGACCCCTGTCCCGTTAATGTCGAAAATGCCGCGTTCAACACCTGGGCCGAGTACAAATACCACGGCATCCACCAAACCTGTACCAATACAACCAAAATCCGCTCAGAAACAGACAACCCCAGACGCAGAAATTGATATTATGGCAGAGGATGATGTGGCGGGAGAGGAGGTAGTCACTGAACGAGACCCCGAGAGTGAAGAAATTGTGAGGCAGTTGGAGAAAGGATTACCGCGGTGGCCAGGATTCGGCGATCAGGGATGGATGAAGGAAGGGACATCGGTATATATTCAAAGTTCTACAAGCTCAAGCTACTTGCTTACTTTTTTTCCCTTGGGTGGGTGGGGGATAAGCATCAAATGTTTGAACTTATACAGGCTATCAAGAACTACAAAGACATCTCGTACGTTCGTCCTTCTCTTCCGTCTGTCCTTCTTGGGATGTAAACGTTTGTTTAGTGGTAATAAGCCATCTGTATCGTTAGAGGCTATTCCGGAAGAATCAACGATACCATATCTTTCGTATACAACACGACTGTCCCTCAAACTCATCGAGGTTCGACGTTCTTTCTCTAGGCTAATTACATTCATAATCTCAATCGTTAAATTGATAGGCACGAGCACGAGACAAAAAATATGACGACGCGAAAGAATTTGATAAAGAAATGGTTCGTTTATTTGAGAAAGCGAGAAAGTACCATGAGCCATGCAGTGAAGGCTATGGCCATGTTCTCCTACTGCAGCGTCTATATCAAGCCCTCGTATCGCCCTGTCCACCTTCAGGGCCTCCTTTTGTCTCTACGCAGAACTTTGCTGGCCTGCGCGCTGGTCCCGGAACGACGAAACCAGTGCATGGAAGTGACGTGGAAGGTATCAGTGGAGTTACAACACACAGAGTCTTGTCAAAGGAACGAAAATTTGTGGATGAAGTCCATTACAAAGGATGGACTTTGAAGCTTGCGGATTGGGTACATTTGAGTAATCCAGATGATCCCAGTCGACCCATCATTGCTCAAATATTCCGATGTTGGTTATCAGAAGAAGCGTGAGTGTTTTGTCAAAAAACTACGAGCTTGGGTATGACCGTGATTTGATATAGAACAAAAGTTGGGCAGCCTGGAATTACTGTGTCGTGGTATTATAGACCAGAACAGGTATAGTGACAGATATTTTGTTGATGGTGGCGTTCTAATACTCTGATAGACATTTCACTCTTCTGAAAGGAAGTTTTGGGAGAGTGAAGTGTTTAAAACAAGTGAGTGACTCATTCTATATTTTTCTTACTTCTTCGAAATTGAGTGCTTATTTGTAAAAAAAAAATTATGTCCAGGTCATTTCGCCGATCATCCAGTGGAGGATATCATTGAAAAGATTGCATGCCAATTCACAGCTCGTCATATCCGTGGGCGTCCACGACCTCCGTACTGGTACTTGGGTTTCCCGCTCTATGTCTGTGATTCGCGATACAATGATCGTGATCGCGTGTTTGTCAAGATCAAGAATTGGAATTCTTGTATACCGGAGGAAGTGCGTAAAAGTACGGAGTTTATGCAGATTTATCCTTTTGAGAGAATGGTGTATCCGAAAAGGTATCCTAGTCCGTTTTTGTTGATGAAAGGGAGTAGAGTGAAGGGACCCGGTGGGATTGTGGAAGAGGGGATTAGTGCGAAGAAGGTATCGGGTGGGAATGATTCTGGGCCTAGTAGAGGGCAGTATGTTGGACCTACGACGATGAAGACAACGACAGCGACAGTGACGACACAGAATGCTCCTCCTGCATCTACTGTACTCGCGCCTCAACAACAGCAACAACAGCAACCGCAACAGTTGCACCTGGTTCATCAATCGATTCGACCGCCAGGACCTGATAGATCGGTTATCACTGCCGCTGGGGGTCTAGCTCAAGGTAATAATATCCAAGTAGAAAAATTGCCGCCCGAAACGAGTAAGAATCCTTTTGTTTTTGAATCTTTTTTCACTTTTTTACGCTCGCTTGTTTTTTTTCTCAGCCAAATGCTTTGATCGTGATCCATATACGAACGAGATGTTATGGTTTCCAGGCCCTCCGATCAATATTGTTCATACGCCATCAGCTCAGCACAGTCCAACGTATCTATATTATTTGGCGATGAAACGGAAACGAAAGCAGGAGAATGAAAACGGGAATGGGAATGGGAACGAGGAAGAGCAGAAGCAAGAAAGAGGGGAGATTGATTCGATGGATGGAGTCACTACTACACAAGGCAATGAGCGTCGACTTGATGGAGATGGTGTGGTGACGTCTTCGACGAAACGGCTTAAAGTGCAAGAAGAGCAAGTCCTGTCTACAGTGAGAGAGATGACAAGTAAATTGTGGGTAGATATGGGTATGGATAACTTTAGTTAGAGAAGGTTCTTGCGGTTGTCAGACTTTGTAGAATTGGATTGCCAACAGATAATATGCAGTACAAACATATTTAGCAAGTTCTGTAGACGTACATACTTGAACAAGATACAGAAGCAATAAATTGTCTCATTCCTGATTCATAATCGTCGGTCTTCGTTTCTCATCTCGCGGTGCGACCGCACTTGGACCAGGGCCGCTGTAAGCAGGTATAGCTTCAAAAGGAATAGGAGGATTATTCATGTGACTCATCAACTCTAGAGCGCCATCCAAACTCGTCGGAGCATCCTGAGACCAAAAAGTGCTCCCCATTGACATATTCGTACTCTGCGAAACTGCTGTATCCGACGATGATTGCCTTTTCTCATGAGGCGGTCCAGAGAGATTCAGGCTTTGAGGAGCCATTAGGACAGACGGACCACTCTGGTATGCAGGAGGGTTCATGGGACCTCGACTTCCGTTTGATCCATCCATGTACGTTGAGGCTTCAGACATCTTTCTGTTGTGAGAACTCGTACGAACGTCTTGATGAGAAGAGTAGTTCTGGAGCATGAATGGAGAGATGGAGTCACTGACCGCCTCCAAGACATTGGTTTGAGAGGGAAGGATATTAGAATGCGATGGTATCGACGACTCGGGCAAGGAATTCCGGCTGCTGTTATGAGTGTACAGGGTCGCTGGACTGCTCAAGTATCGACTGGTCAAACCACTGGAAGGTGAAGACGATGAAACTAGTGGGTTATACACCAAGCCCATTCTTGAGGAAAGGTCCGACGGACTGCGGGTATGGTGATCATAGGGGACTGTCATTGTGTGGCGCATGTTCTGTGCTTGCTGCGCTTTCAACTGTCTCTTGTTTCGACAATACAGGAATAATGCGGCCGCTATCCCGATACCGAGAATAACAACACCTCCCACGACACCTCCTGCAATCGCACCAATGTTGCGACTCTTGTTGTTACCCGTGTTGTTACCCGTGTTTGAAGGATCAATCCAGTCACCAGGATCTAAGAAATATATAAGAGGAATTCATCTTGAAATTTTCTACTCACGCTGAATTTCAAAATTATGAGCCACATCTCCGTCAAAACGCTCTGCAGGCCAAGAGGTGGCTATTCGAAGGCATGAGTAAAGCGACCTGCACAAGTATCCGAAAGTCTCTTACGATTCATTGCTGCCCAGTTTGGAAAAGTCACGTTCTGCGGTATCGGGATATCCGAAGGATAGGGCCTACATCAGGTTTAACAAGAGCCTGCCGTAGATAGGACGACCGGGACACACCGAGTATTCGAAATGAAATTCCCACAATCTTGGGACCATATATCCCAACTACCCAAATAGTCAGTACAACACCAGAATCACAGGGGGCACCATTCATACGCTATTATACTATGCTGAAAGCCTTGACAGAGTGTACATGCGCTGAGTAAGTTGTAAACCGCCCAAGAACTATAATTCGGGAGGATCAGCATCGCTGCAAGCGATGATTACAAAATAAACATACCACGCGCAACGATTAACAGTGGTCTCATTAAACGAGTAATGAATACCGCTATTGATGGGTGTCACATCATAATCTTCCAAGCAGTTAGAATTGTTCTTCGGCGGTAAAAAGGAGTGCAATCCAAGCACTTACCTGAAGAAACACAGGGCCCCATGACGTATGCAGCCGTAAGACAAGGGCTTCGCTGTTGTGCATTATCCATCCACGTCCAAGATTCTTCGGACGAGCACATCGCGTCCGTTCGAAAGTCTCTCGGGAGTATTGCACCCATCCCCTTCCCAGAAAAGGCCAACAAGACCCAAATAGCCTTTCTAAGCATCTTCAAGTTGACCCAAATACCGCACCTGTGACCGGACCACTGGTGGAAGGGTCAGAGTAGAGCTGCGAGAACCGAGCTGTGGGTGGTGGTCCTAGACAATAAGGAACCAGAGGGGCCGATTGCTCATATGATACCATTTATACCATCATTCTGTTTGCCACGCGGGCTTCGGTGGGATTTTGACCTAAACTTATACTCATAGTTCAGAGAAAAAGATGCAATGACATGTTGGAGGATGGAGACACCGCAACTACGATTATGAATAACTCTTGCACAGCAGGGCTATGTGGCGTCAAATATGACTGAGTCCAGCTGGACTCGGGTAGGCGCCTCCTAGAAAGCACTGGGTGTGAAGACTTGCCGGAAATACAAAGGCAAACTGGATGTAGGTAAGTATGAGGAAATGAGAATACGAATGACAGAATAATGACAGAATATGGTAAATCAGTATGTGATTGATAGACCGACAAGTTGCCATGTCGACACACGCCGTATCGGTTCGGTGAATCCATGACGAATCCATGACTCGAAGGTAAGAATTGTTGTTAATAAAGAAATTCTAATTTTAACATGTAAAATGTCTAGTTGGCAGACTATGCGACTTGGAGAAAGGCAGAAATAAATTATGCTTATCCTGATTTCGCACGGCCAAAGCCAGCTGATCGTGTAGATGAACATGCCACCTGAACTGGAATCGCGATCTCCCACACTTCAGAAGAAAGGCCTCTCTAGTCAAAATTCGTGTCTTCAGACAGACGAAGGCTAAGTCAGGGCTCTGGGAATACAGGGCTGCCAAAAGGGCAGTGCTAAGCGGGAGCCGACTAACACGATCTCCAAACCCACACGGAATCGTTTATGGAATGGCCAGTGTTCTGGCCTCATTACTAGAAGTCTAAAAATAAATCGATGCTCTTGGCACAAGAGGGCATATTATACGAAGATGTTCCATATGCGTCGAACGAGCCCTAAATCTCTCAATGATAACTATAACAGTCATTCCTAGAAGGATCTCTCATTCAGTCAAGTGCATGTAGTATTGAAAATTGTGGGTGTTTGGGGACAATGTAGTTGGAATGAATCCAAGCCGCACAAAATCATGATGAACGTAGTTTTCCAGGTTCCAAAGTAGTTCCGTGTTCACCTAAACGAACCTTGTCCTGCTCGAGCATTTCGATAAGATCTTGTGATAAGATTGGATGGCTTTCCATTACCTGAAATGTCTTTGAATTTTATGACGTTCCTCGGAAACTTGATATCTTGTCAATAAAATTTGCCGCATAGGCTTTTCAAACATTTACCACACGGCTATGTGCTGAATTGGTTGGTTGTGCCTCGAACAAACTCCTGTTTCGAGCGCATTCGCTCACTTATGGCGAACAAGAATCTGGAGCATACTCCTCCCACTTTTGGCTAGCGAAGCTGTTCTCATCATCCCATTCTTTGTGTATGAAGGCACATGACTCTCCGGGTGTAATAGAATCGCGCATGTCCTATCCACCTGCCCTCGCTTTTCTCTTCCTCCGGTACTCACGCTGCAGGGACAGAAAAAGTCTTACTGAGAATACCAATCTCGACTGATGTTCTCCATTCTATTTATCGCTCTCGAGTGAATCTAATAAGCCGAGGAAACCGGTACGACCGCGTTCCGTATCCACGATGTTCGGGTTTCATTATGTTCATGATTTATTTTTTCCCCTAAAGTTCAAGTTTTCTCCGATTTATTGCATGGACATTTCTAAGTTTTCCAAAGAGCAATGACCACATAATACAGGTATCCGATAGACTGTACAGAAAAATCCACCCAACGTCCTTTACATCACATTTTTGGAAGCAAAATGAGAGATTTACAAAGGTGCGTGAGAAAAATGTCGCCGGCGCAGATACGTTGACAGGTATTACAAGCCTCTACTAATCCGCCTTTGGTCTCGTGGTACATTTGCGTTCGAGGCACCGTACAAACCCTCAATACCAGTATGTGCCCATAATCCTGCACTAGTTGTAGACAAATTTGAATCCATCGAACCCCTTTCGTGAACTGGTACTGGAAAGTTGCCCGGAAATGTAGTTATGATCGATGTGGAACCACAGATCGAGCTCCCATCGGGTGCCATCGATGCAAAATCACCATGTCCATGTCCATGAGGTGCTTCGGAGTATGCTGGAGGGTTAGTGGGACCTTGAGGCATAGTCGGAACCGTTGATCCACTAGTAGTTGAGACCTCAGACATCTTCCTTCCGTGACGGTTTGATACATCTTGAGAGAGAGGTCTATCCCACGTAAAGGGCACAACGGTGCCATGGGAAGTTATATGAATGTTGGACGGTGAAGAGTTTCCTGGTTGGGGTGAAGAATTTCCTGGGTACGACAGCGATGACATTGATGACTCTTGGGTCAACAAAGAACTACGACTTGGGTTATGAGTACGAAGCCTCTTTGGACTGCTGACAACCCGACTATCGAAATCATTGGAAGGTGAGGAAGAAAGGAGTAGGCGATTGTATCCGAGGCTTCTTCCATAGTTGTCAGAAGAAGGGTTGTGGATATGATCGTCTATGAGCACTTGAGACATCTGAGATGTTTGCCGCGGCTTTTTCAGATAGTAGCAACGCAGAAATATTGCAGCCACTATGCCAATTACGAGAACCAGTACACCCCCCACCACGCCTCCTGTAATTGCGCCGATATTGTTAGAGGTTTTTGGCAACGAAGAAACCTGGAAATCCCCGGGGTCTAACGATATTCATGAGAAAGAGGAACTCTACATTTTCAAACCTTGACGTACTGGAATACCTTATTTGTTGGGCTTGCATGGCGTTAAATCGAAATTCATTCCATTGATTAGCTGCCTCGTCTTTGAATATGGATACACGAGAGATGACATACAACTCTTACGATCTGTGGCAGCCCAGTTGGGGAAAGTATAGCTGTCTGGGATCGAGAATTCAGGGGGGTAGGCGCTGAGATTAGATAGATAAATTAAGCTCGTGAACTTGACCAAGACCGACAAACTCTGTTCAGACTTACCGACCGGGTGTGAGACTGTTGCCGCAGGATTGAGACCATTGGGTCCAGCTGAACTCCAACTGAGATACAAAAGCTCAGAAAAGAGGCTACGCGTACGCACGTTACAATACTATGATTCAGACCTTGACAGGCAGTACAAGCTTCGAGTAGGTTGTAAACGGCCCAAGAACTATATGAAGGATGGGATAAATCGAAAGTAATGAGATATATGAAATGTACCAGTAGCATTTGTTAGCGTAAGACTGCCCTGCCTCTGAGTACTTATCATTAGGGCCAAGGGATACGACTTGAAAATCTTGAAAGATATGCTATAAATGGAGGTTCGGAGATTCAGAAAATTCCTACCATTAGTGAAACATGGTTGTGAAATGGCTGCAGCTGTTAGGCAAGGGGAGGATCCATTCTGATTGTTCATCCAGCTCCAATCCTGTGTTGGGGAACAGGTCGCATTTGTTCGATAAGCGGCAGCATGTAACCATCCTGTCCTCCCAAACAACCCTATACTCATACAGGCTACAAAGATTGAGAACTTTGCATTAGCTTGTGACATTTCGACGATATCCCAAGATTCAATCTGAGAAAATTATGCCTGTCACACAGCGGATATGTGAGATGAACCAAAGTCAAGATAGATGAGGCACGGCAAAGTTGTGGCACAGTGATAGGAAAGATCAACTAGTAAGCTGGTGGTGGCCACAGAAAGAAGGACCAAGGACACTCCATCAACCTTAGAGGGATGGAAAACCCAGAAGCGGGCCGACAGAAGCTGTGGAACCATACGGATGTGAGATTTATCAGCTCGCTAAGGAACTAATCAAGTCATGGCTTCACAAGACCTGTGAATGATATGCCGTTAGAAGCATCAAAGAAGCTGACCCATTTATGGACTTACCCTTGTATAAACCATCACACAAGGCTGCCCGCGCATAGGGCACTTGGTATGATACATTACCCTCATCACTCAGGAGCCAAGCGAGACGAAACACAGCTGGTACTTCAAGACTCCAGTCCGTCTCCGGAAAGCCAAGATATACGAACAGCCACATGATGTATATTCGTTGGGAGCTTGGTCCGTTTCTTGTTGTCCAATTGTACGCGCACTCATTGTTAATGATTCTGAAATCTTCCTTCAAATGTCGACCAAGCAGAACTCACGCGCCTCTTAGCTAGCCACCCAGTCTAGCGCTTGGGTCAACCAATGACTCATTAGGGAGCAAGCCCACAAGAATCGACCTGGCGGACTCGGACTTCTCGAGATTCGTCGATTCCGAGTATGATTCCAAACTCAATTGGAGTGTTTGGGGTGAAACATCCTTTGAAAGAGACATGGTCAAGTAAGCATCACTTTTCTCGAGTTACTGCTAATATACCAATCTTCATCTCTACGGCTAGGGCACCCTCTATGATAGCTTCCCAATCGGTCTGTGAAGTATCTATCCCCAAACTTTCCCCTCCCTTACTTCAGGGTGACGAGGTACCTACGCCAGGTCTAGCAATGTCACCCCCAATACCTCAGACAATTCCATCTCAAGCGCCTGTCACACCTGTTCATCAATCCTTTGGTCCACCATTCTCGAGCTTTAGATCCAGCGAAAATGTTTTAGAGTCCAGTGTTCCATCTGTCTGAGTAGTTGAGAATTTGACCCAACAGCTTTATTCGTTGGTACACTGGGACCTAGTGTATGGACACAGGAGAAAGTAGAGGTACTCTTCAGAAGATTTAGAAGGCTGTCAAATTTATCTGTCCTCATGAGTGTTCACTTTGAAATGATCATCATGGTTCTTTTACCAGAAACCTTATCGCCAACAGCCATGCCGCTTGTCTCCAAGGTAGAACTTTTCAGAGAACAGCGCCAACAGTACCTTTTTCTCCGAATACTCCAGCAGAAAAATTTGAGAACTCTATGGACGAATCTTCTCCTGTCAACGAACAGTAGAAAGATGGATCTGAGGATCGGGAACTGGAGAACACACAAGGCAAAAATGGTATAATGTTCCAGGGGCAGGATCTGAGTCCGCAGGCGCTTCAGGTGGTTCAGGTGGACCTTCCCTGGTAGCCCCGGTTCTACCTTATCCTGTTATTATCCTATGTCATGGATTCCCCTTGCACAGGCGGGTCATTATCAAATGTCGTACTACGGTTCCCATACGGTTTACCCGCCTGGACTCCCGATGCCACTCCTCCAGACACGAGTGGACCAACAGCAGGAACCATATCCTGGCCAAACGTGATGTATACTGTGAGTTTCCTATGTAGTATTTCGAGTCTTCCACTAGAATATCCTTATTTCGGTCCACCATGGCTGGCCATGGATCAACAAGGCCCCCTCGGCCGGTCCCGGGACCTCAGTTCACAGCCTTCTCAAGCACCTTTGGCTCCATCTGGTTTCATTCAGAACGATCAAGGCACACTCATTGCAGTCTATTCGCCAGATGCACTCGACCAGTACATGTCTGGACAAGGTAATGGAAGTAGTGGTAGTAGTAATTCTTCAACCTCGATGCAATCCACTGCGCGAGTTTCAGGTCTGCTCAGTATTTAGGTTGATGTATAAAAATAATATTCCTTTATACACTCTGTTGCAACAAATTATAATTGTGGATTCTATTGTATGGCTAAGTATGCCTCTACCCTGAGGGTATGCCTCTAGAGGGTAAACTCTACCCCTACTATTAGGTCAAGGGTAGAGTCAAGGGTAGACTTTTGCTACCCTTACCCCCACCCTGACCCTAGGGGTATACCCTACCCCTGGTGGGCCCTAAACAGGACATACTTCACTCAAGATCTTGCTCATTAGCTCGTACCATTCATAAATTTGATAATCATAGGGGTAGGTGCCATGAGAATGAAAAGACAGTTTCTATGTTCTCCATTCAATTCAGATTAAGATTGGAGTGACATGAAAAGTCAGCCTCATTGTCTAGCATCCAGCAACCTGGAAAAAAACCTCGGTTCCGATTAGGATTGACAAGTGAGGGAGAAGTGGCGAACAATTTATTCACAACTGATGTGTCTCATGAAATTCTCCATCACTGTAGCCCAACCTTCTGGATGCTCCTCAACATGAGTGAGTAATTTAGAGCCGCCAAGATAGCATCCACGGAATCCACCTCGAAAATGAGCACTGGTGTTCGATGATTTGTTGCAGGAATATCGCAACCTCCTAGCAATCTGGAAGATCTGAGTCACTTTTGCCTGCCATCAAAATTTTTATCATAGTAGTATCAAACATATGTATCCTGTCAATAGGGTGGGCAAGCATCAATAAACGAAACACCATCCAGCCAGCCAGAAAAGAAAATCCATCAGTTATCCAACCTACAGTATACAAGTACAACAACTATCCCTTGGTAAAAACTCTCTTCTTCAAAGATACTTTCCCTGTCCTGCTAGGGTGAACTAATCCTGCGATGTGGAGACTCTGAGGCCTTCCGGCCTTTTCGTCCGTCAATTTGATGTCATAATTGAGCAGGATTTGAGCAATGACAGTCTTCATTTCAGCGACGGCAAAAAATCGACCTGGACTGAGGTTTTTTTTGGAAACGGTCAACCTTTGTTGAGCTAAAACCACGCTCGCTTACCATGCACTTCTTCCTAATCCGAACAACATAAATTCTGGGTTTATTGATGTCATTTGCCATTTCAAAGGATCTTTATCAGCAAAACGGAACCCTTGGAATTCTTGAGGATTGTCGTAATACCGCTGGAAATTCCTTGAGTGCTGTCAAACGTTCGAAAAAGTTTGGATGAAATTTACCTCATCTTGATTGATTCCACGACCAGCGACAACAAAATTCGTCCCCTTTGGAATGAAAGTGCCGTCAGAGAAAGAAAAGTCACTCATTGCCAATCGTCGAGTCATGACTGAGAAGGAAACGAGGATGAGTAATCTGGATCGTCACTCAAGTTGTTTCAAGATTTCTCACCGAAGCCAGAGCCATTGAGACGATGCGACTCTTTCATGAAGCTATCAAGTTTTCTCATCTTCTCCATCGATACCTTGTTCCATCCCTCTGCTTCTACAATCACCGAAATCTCCTCTCGCAACGGCTCGATATACGAAGTGTATGTCGCCAGGTCAAAAAGTATGTGCGTCAGGACCTTGAAGAGCAAATTAAGTCTTGATTATGAATATTTAACTCGACAACTTACAGTTGAAGTGGTAATGATGGAAGCAATGTCGAGCCAAACCAATCGAATGGCGATGTCATGAATTGTGCGTTGAGCCTCATTCGCGGTGCGCCACAACCATGTGATCATGTTGTTCTATATTGGCAGTAAGCTCGATGCAGACGGGGTTCTGAGAGGAAATTGAATCACAGAGTCCGGGTCAAAGTCATCCGAGTCTAAACTTTTTTCCATGCGTTTTGTGATGATCGGACGCAGATATTCCTCTATATCTTGCGCCTTTCCTCGTGTGTCGAACAGCATGCGACTGACCACACTGTATTTACGACTCAGCAAAAGAGATGGTGAGTGAATTCACCAAAACCTACGGTCTGAGCCAACTCGGGAGCCGACTCAGTGTTGCGCCGTCCTTTGGTACATGAGCGGCATAATATTCCATCAATTTGGTGAACTCTGGATTGGAGCCTGGAAAGAATAAGGAGTCAGAGAAATTCAAGCCAGTGCTTGAAAACATACTGAGCTCCGGGCCTACAAAAAACCGTGCTGTGTATCGTGAAACAATTTTAACGACAGTAAGGTAAGCAGGGACGTGAACCCATTCTTCACAAGAGTCTGAGTATTAGCGTATTATTAAGAACCATACTTGTGCCTACCTTTGTCAGCTCCAGCTAGAAGATCCTCTAATGTCCTGTTGATTTCGTCCATTAGATCAGAATAGCGAGAACCAATGTTCCGCGTCATCAAACCACGAGTTACTCGGATATGAGAGTCATCGTCTCTGAGCCGTGGGCTGATCGTATGGTCAAATTGAGCGTTCTGAAAGATGATTTGGGCCCTGCTCGACAACATATGGATGTGATAACTAACGTTGTTAAGAGCACCGAGGAATGACATCTGTTCCTCTGTTCCCTTTTTGATATCTTCCACGTATTTGGGCCCAGCAACAACTACGAGCCAGGAGAAGTACGGCCATCTTATTTTGAATATTGGGTACTAGCACATAGTTGAGTATCTAGGCAAAGCAATCCAGAGCAAACAGCAGATGTGTACCTTCTTGTAGCCTTCCTGGATCCATTTATGTTCATCTTCTATACGTGGAGTAAATACCCCTGACGGCCCTACCGTGGGGATCTTGTCGAGCTGTTGCTCTTGTATGAGATGTGACTTAGTAAGAGTTGGGAACCTTACAGCAGAGTTCCTGTTTCGTATAAAAGTGGCATAACATAAAAAAGCAACCCCAAGAGCGATTGAGTAGGAGGTGCTGGTCAGCTCATTAGTGAACATGGTAGGAGCTGCTAGAGGGTTGCGTGGCCAAGTAAGACTCTTATACCATTTATGTTTGATCACTGATGGCCATGTAATGAATGCAACCTGACCCACTCTAGGTAACCATCTAAAATAAGATTGTTTTAGGAAACAAGTCAAATTATGTAATATTTAACACTGACACATAGGAACAACAAAATGGAGACAGGTACATATTAGCCAATACACCCCATGTAATAAATTGTTGATTTTTTGAAGCAGGTACATATGTAAGATTCAGATGGTTGGAAAAGGCAGCAGAGTGGTTGCTACAGTTAAGCTTAAGATCCTCAATAGCCATGACTCTCCCCTTACTTTTGGGTGATGGTAAAGAACCAACCTCAGTATAAAATGAATATACTTTGCTGATCATGGAGTAATTTAAGCCCACTAGAGACATGTTTAAAGAGTCTACAAAGTAGACTATGGATATTCTATCCCAGATTTATCCCTGGTGGGCCCTGGCACTGGTCAACACATTATATTCATTGAAGGAAGGCATCTATGCATCCTACATGGAGACACTAAGATGCAGGCACAGCATCTGCAAATGAGCAGTGATGATAAATTCCACAGCTCTGAAATTATGCTAAAAAATCTCTCATCCATTTTCTCACTGATTGTTTGCCAAGGGCAAGTTATTTTCGGCATGTTAAAAACAAGATAGCCACCAACATTGTCGTCTTTGCCCTATGTATGTGAATAAGTAGACAACGAGACAGCAGCGCACTTACGTTGGTCCTGCTTTGGGGAGGAGATCACAAGAGCAAGGATTCTCTATCAGCCTACTCGCGAGGACTGATCCTGCTACGCCGCCTGCAAGGTCGACATTATTTCACTCCGCTATCCAAACATACCAGCATGAATAACCGATGAAATCCCAGTCTACATTGGTGCAAATCCTCTATTGTAGCCATGTTGCAGATGAAACTGAAGGTGATGAAAACTGCCAGGCTGAGGAAAAGGAAGAGGCTCAAGTAGTGCCTTTATCTTGTTCTGCGTTCGAGTCCATTTCAACGCATGGCGGGAAAATTCGGCTGATAATCCTAATAGCAATAGGGAGTGATTAAAACACTGGCGAATACCCGCTTATGACTGGAACTATACTACTTACTCCTCAACTTGGTCAGTCCTGCCTCTCGTAAATCATTCCGCACCTTGCACAAAAACCAAATCAAATATCTCAGGTCGAACGCTTGACACAATTGGATCAAAAATAATCCGTTCGACGACCCGAGAGGATCGATCCCGCAGTTCTGGCGACAAGAGTTCGGATATTGTAGCCATTCGTGAAGCGGTCAAAGAGGCTATTATATTTTACCAGTGTAGCAACTCCATTTACTAACTACGACGACGAATAATGCGATTGATAGTTCTAAATATCGCATCTTTTGGAGTCGGAACTGCTACTTTTATCATGTCACCCAAGGGCACGAGCCAGGGCGTAGTCGACCCTGATCTCCGTTTAAAACGTTCGGAGTTGGAGAATCTATCATCCCAAGTCTCATCTCCTCTGTTTGAATCCTTCATGTCCAAGATGAGCATCCATGATAGTGTGGTTGTTGGAAGGCAGACTACGACAAGCATGGTAATGTGGACAACTGACTGTTGGAATATCAAGCCAACATCATAATCTGGCTGGAGGTTCAAGAACATGCTAGATATTTTCAACAATCTATAAGCTTGGTAGTTAGTTCTATGTACTTCACTGGTTTACAAAGAAATAAACTCTTCTATTCCAAGCCCAAACCAATTTGCGACTCCATTTTCCTACAAGCTTACTCACAGATGCATTAATTCCCGTATGGGAAGCTTAGAGACATAGAGCTAAGACTTCCTAACCGTTTGTATACAGAACATCTCAGTGGTTTTTTCTGTCAATAAGCTATTGTTGGACCCTCATGCCCAGGGACATTGGACCCCTACCAAGAGGTCCAATTGTAAAAAATCTACAAATTGGATAGACATCTCCGAAACATGATTTTCTTCAGAGGTAAACAACCATTGTGAACCATCAAAAGTGACCTTTGCTTCAGACATTAAAAAAAACATCACACAAAAAAAAAGGGAAAGGAAAAAAAATAATCTCTCATCGAAAAAAAAACCTACTACCAAAATAACGCACCCAAACTAAATAATCCCAGCACTATACTCGCTCAACTGATACAACAACACCCGTCCTCGTTTATTACCAACCGCCACATACTCACTCCTCGGCGAAAAATCAATCGTAGTCACAATCCCAAGCGGTGTCTTCTGTGTTGGCCAATTCGAGAAACACGTCAACGAGGGAACATGGACCTACAACGAAAAAAAAACATATTTTTGTTTAGAAAAAAGGCTTTCAGACCTGGAGAGAGAGAGAGAGAAACCGTACAAGACGCATAGAATCTTTCTTTTCCCCGCTAGCCATAGCCAACAACTGTGCATCGTGGTTAAACTTGAGACTAGAAATCGCGGTTGTCAGGTTCCCTATTGACTTGATCGGTTTTGGCGTTTTTGAGGTCTCAGATGAGGAGGAGGAGAGAGAATAGGAATTAGAATCATAGATATTGACAATTCCCGAGGATGACCTGAAAAAAAAAAAAAAAGTCAATTGTGTCGTCAGAGGGAGAGTGGACATATACAAAAGACGCGTACCCAATAGCCAGATGTGCATTTCCAGTCTGCGTACCCGCCAAGACGCGTCCAGTATGTCTAAACCCTCCTTCATCCGTCCATCGCCTCACACACTTACGTTCACCAACATCCCACAGATACACCTCAGCATCAGACGTCAACACCGCAAGATGCATTCTCGGTCCCAACATCATCATCTCATCTCCCAACGCCTTCTTCGAAGACGACAACAAACCATCAAACCACCACATCCCCGCGATCTTACCTCCACCTAATGAACAACTAACAGTACCTATGACTTGACCAGCACCAGATTTCCAGTCGACGAGATGCACTCGAGCACCTTTACCTGATGCTACAGCGAGAATATCACCCGACGGTGAAAAACTTGTCGAATGGATAAATTCCACACCGTTGGTTCGGTCATTCCGGGATCGTTTCGTACCGTGATGAATGACAAAACTAGGACTGTCAGAAAACGTGGTACCCCATAATCCGCGTTCGTGTTTTGTCGTGGTACCCATCTGGAGATCGTGTGTGAAAAAGTAGGGACGAGGACCTGAGATGAGGAGAGAGGAGCCGGAAGGGTGAAAGATGGCAGAGGTAGATGATGTAAGTGGGAGGGAGGGAGTATGTAGTGTTTGGAGGAGAGGCGAGGTGTGCCCATCGACCTAAGGGGAAAAGTTGGTTTTTTTTTCCATTTTGAATGTTGATATGGTGATACGTACGTTATATAACCGAACACGACGATCCGAAGTGCCAACACAGAGAATAGGTACCCTTTCGTTTGGATGGAACGCAACAACTTTGACTTCACCAGATGCAGTGTCTTGCGTAGATAGATTTGCGTCTCCAAGGCGTGAAATAGCGAGAGTTCCTGAGGGAAGGATGATGGGACCTTGACGTCTCCTCTCAGCGGTATTCAGAATCCCTGACGTTGACGTGAACAAATTCCCTTTCTCTTCCACAAGCACATCTCTATCCTCTGCCTCCCCGTTCAAAACATCTTCCTCATCGTCTCCATCACGTTCCTTGCGATTTTGTTGCTTCCTGGCACGCTGAGCCCACGTAGGTTCAGGATTAATACGTTCAAACTGAACACGTAACCGGTTTTCATAGTCCTTTACAGTGATTTGATCTTCGCCCTCGAAATGTCGTAACTTTCTGAGACGAGAGGAACCGGAAAGCAAAGAGATGGGGTGCGGAGAATCGGATGAATCTGTCCAGGCAGGCTTTCTAGTTCGTGGTTGGGGTTTTGGAGACGGAGGTTTGGAACTCTGGGAGGAAGAGGAGGGCTGTGAATCGGATTCAGAATCAGCGGTGTCGGAAGAGGACTCAGCCTCGGATTTCAATTCAGATGACAGTGTTGGGTCTCCTGGCCCATCATCTACAAAGAATAGCTATTTCCACAAATCAATTATATTTTCTAGAGGTCGAGAAGCGTAGCAGCTCTTACGTCCGAGTCGAGCAAGCCGGCCATTGGCCTGCCGCCGTCATCTTGCTCGCCCTCGTCAATATCAAATACAAGACCACGTTCAGCTGCACGCCCCGAGTAACCCGAGTTTCCAGACGGAACATAGGGTACACCAAACAGCATACTCTCCAGTTTTCTTTCTTCATCATCTTTGCTCTCTTCATCGAGTAGTCTCGCAAGAGTAGCCTCTGAGCCCAGGGGCTGGGCCAAAGATTTTTCTTTCTGTTTTTGAGTCGGTTTTGTTGAGGTTTTTGCAGAGTCGAGTCGTTGTTTTTTTTTCGGATGCTTTGCCATTAATTACTTGGGAGAAGAAGAATATCAATTTCACGTGACTTTGCCTCAATTCTCAAGACTTCTCCAGACGGATTTGGCACAAACGCCTTTTCATGTTTATTGAACTTGGTACCATTGTCAAGTTACACAGGCGTCCTTCAATGGGTGAAATTGTATTTGGCTCTTGCCTGCCTTTCTACAAAACGCGGCAGTAGCCAATAAAGAAGATGTGCAAGTCTCATATAACCAGGCATAAACACCGTCTTGTCGCTGTTATCCACAGCCTGTACACATCGTTGCGCGACGGCCTCTCGCTTGAGCCCGTTTCTATTGGGATCCTTCTCACGAACAGGGCCACCATCGACAGCCGAGGCGCGGAAGTCGCCTTCCACGGTTGAAGGCATAACCAGTGAAAACCTTATCGCAGGGTGTTCGATGGCGAGTGACTGGTAGAGAAGGAGGGAAGCAGACTTTGTTGAAGCATATAACGCTCGAGTAGGCGCTGCGATAACTGCGGCCAGGGAAGATACGTGCAAAATTGAAGGAGCTTGCGATGTTTTGGTCAGCATAGGAATCTACGGAGATGAGGAGACCAGGTGAATTCATCTGCATGCCAGGAACTCACAAAAGACACGGCAGCAATGAGGGGCCCGATGTAATTTGCCTTTGTGGCTGCTGCAGCAACGTCGACCACCGTTTGTATGGCTTCTGTGTCCGCCTGAGGAGGATGAAATTCACCTGGTTTTTGGGCATGGACGAGACCAGCGATTGCCAGGAGAGGCTTGAGTGAGGAGACTCCAGCGACGACGACCAGAGTGTCCAGCCCATCCCACTCTTTTGTTGTTTGTCAGACTAGACGATGTCGAAATTGACTACTAGCCAGACCTTGAGTGACCAGAGTCCGCACACGAACCATATCCTCTACACTAGTGAAGTCAGCCACACAGCCAAGCACCTCCCTGGCTCCCTCAGCCTGGCACGCCCGAACCGTCTCCTCAACTTTCTCCGCACGTCGAGCAACAATACACACTCTCGCCCCTCTCTTTGCATACTCGTGCGCAATACATTTTCCAATTCCTGAAGAGGCACCTAGCACTAGAATGCGCTCGCGAGCAGGTGGTATTTTTCGTGTTCGCGAGTGTCTTGCTTTCACGACGGAATGTAAAGCGAAAATCACAGGTATGATAGTTAGTAGCACAGTCAAATGCATCGCAGCAGGATGCAGAAATATGGTTTTGAGAATTCTATTACAAGCCTAACCCTCGATTAGGGTTGAATCCTTGGTCCGAGGAATCTTTCATCTTGCCATGATACCCCCTCTCATAGCAAGGTCACTGAGTGTATACAGTCTACAAACTCACAGGTGTTTCCACTCATCCTGGAAAAAGTATGCAAAGAAACTTCACAAATTCAAACTTGCAGACATAGGGGAAGGTATCACTGAATGTGAGATTATCAAGTGGTATGAGGGTCAACGACTATATCGTCTTTTTTTCCCCTCATGGTGATGTGCAGGACTGTAAAGCCTTCTGCTACTGTTACCACGTTCGACCCTCTTTGCGAGATCCAGTCCGACAAGGCGAGCGTGGAAATCACATCTCCGTTCGACGGTGTACTCAAAGAAATCCTCGTGCAAGAGGGCCATATTGCAAAAGTAGGAGAGGGCCTTTGCATGATAGAGGTCGACGAAGAAGCCACAGAAGGCTCTGGCAGACCTACAGATCAGCTCACTGAGTCCTCGCCGAAGGCCTCTTCAACTGAGAGTGTGCCTCCAACACCAAAGCGGTTACATCCTCTTGACCCGAATCATGTCTCCACATCCCAGACCATCGACCCGGGACGACAGCAACCCCTTCGTGGAGCTCTGGACGTTCTCGCCATGCCCTCGGTACGCCATTATGCACGATCCAAAAATGTGGATATGGGACTACTGGCACCTGGCTCTGGCCGAAACGGTCGCATCGAAAAGGCTGACATCGACGCATACCTAGCCCAATCCAGATCATCCTCCACTTCAGAAACACCTATCACCCCTCAACAACAAGATACCATCGTAGAACTCAGCCGGACCAGATATAACATGTGGAAAGCAATGGAAAAGGTAAGTTGCAAAAAAGTACCAGAAAGCTGTCTGTCTAAATCCATTCCATCAGAGTCTTGAGATACCCCATTTCGGCTATTCGACAACACTGGATGTTACCCATCTCCAGAATGTAGTGTCATCTCTCAACACAAAGGTACCCGCTCGTTACCTACCCCCTTCCGCTCAGGGAAAAGAAGACTCTACTGCTGCTGCTGTTGTCAATCCTTTCGCTTTGTTCCCTACCTCAGACCAACAAGTCGTTCCCGTTCCCGAGTCTCACCAATTTACCAAAATCACGTTCCTTCCTCTTCTCCTGAAATCGCTTTCGTTGGCTATGTTAGAGTGGCCACTGTTCCGTAGCAGTATCACGCCGAATGTTGAGGAAAAGGTTAAGCCGACGTTGACGGTGCGTTCTGGAACTGATATAGCTGTGGCGTTGAGTACACCGACGGGTCTCTACACACCTACACTGACTGGTGTCAACATGAGCTCGGTGTATGACATCCAATCCAAGCTCAAGCACCTACAATTTCTCGGTCCGTGTCATCTTTGAATGTGATCCTTAATCGAAACCAACCTTTCGTTTTCGTTTCGTTTCTTTTCTCTAGGGAGACAGACTCCTTGCGGTCTTACACCACGAGAGATGCCTCGACGAGGTGGGACGATTACAGTAAGCAACATCGGGAGTATCGGTAAAGGTGTTTTTGCGAGTCCCGTTTTGGTACCGGGAGGGGGTGTAGCGATTTGTGCAGTGGGGAGAGCTGAATGGGTGATGGATGTTAATGTCAGTGAAGATGGTGAGCGAAGGTTAAAGTTACCGATTAGTTGGAGTGCGGATCATCGTGTTGTTGAAGGTGCAGAGTTGGCTGCGTTTGTGGAGTGTTGGAGAGGTTATGTGGAAGATCCGAATCGGATGATGGGTGTTTTGGTTTGAAGTTGTTTTTTTTTGGTAGTGTAAGAGGCCCTTTGGTTTGGTATAGATGGAAGGGAGGGGGTGTGGTGAGGTGATTATGATAATATTGAGCTGCTTGTATTCGCGTAGTGTTCGAGGTTCTTTTCCATTAGCTAACTCGAGCATATGTATATCTAGGCAAGGATAGAACAGGAAGTAGCTGTTGATGCGAAAGTCCATGGTTCATCAGCGAAATGAGTGAAAACCCCGTTTTCACAAGAGTAAAAAGATAATTTAGGCCTCATTTTTGAAGGCGAGATGTAGTCCTCGTCACCCACCATGCGACCTTTGAACTTGTCGTGTTGACTCACCGCTCACTGTCTCTCTCTCTCTCTTTCCCTTTGTACGATGGACGTATGAGATATATATAGCCCAACCACGTACATTGTTACATTGTTACATTGCACATTAAAAAAAAAGCGACGTTTAAAAAATCCTCCAAAATTGAAACCTAAACCTTGTCAAACGGTGGTACATCTTTTTCCATGTCCACGACAGACGATATAGCACTATCCACAAAACCCATACCTGACGTGTCATAACCATGTTCTTCCAAGTAACGACGGAACTAGAAAAATTGTTCTCGAGTGTTATCCAAGGTAGAGAGAGAGAGAGAAACTCACGTCTTGATCTTCCTGAATCATACCATCTGTCGTCAACGGTTTCACGAAAAAAAAGACTACGATGGCACTCAAGATGGCCAGACCTAATTCCATTCCATCAAGAATTCACTTGATGAAGCCGGAGATTTCTGAGAACGAGGACAACTCACCACTGCCCACCCAGAATGGACCTGTATTACCTTTCACCGACTCAGGTCCTCCAAAAGCTAGACCCCCCTTTTAGCACTGTGACTTTTTCAAAACAAACAAAACAAACATACCGTCGATCATAGGGGGGAAGGCTAGAGAGGATGCAAGGCGTGTTCACGTTAGTCGTTTTTCTAGTTAATCGGTGAAGCCTTGTCTTACCCCAAGTGCCAATGAAGGCACCTATTTTCCCAACAGCTGCGGCTATTCCATAGAATTGACCTCGAACTGCTGTAGGACTTGTCTTGCTTGCTAAAATAATCGTACAGTTGCCAGGGCCTTTGGTATTTGATTAGCAGCGTTTGGGAGATGCCGGTGCTATGTTGGTCAAAGGGACCACACACACACACACACGCACCCATTTCTCCAAGCGATAAGAAGATACCATAAACGACCTGACATCTGTTCACGTTTTGGAGTCTGATTATGGAAGAGAGAACGTACGGCGAATGCTCCGATATGACCAGGAGCGGTTAATCTAATGTTGGATCAGTTTTCGAGGAGATCAGGTTCCAATAAGAGTTTACTGTTTATAGAGTCCGCTCATGATGAAACCGACGATTGCCTGAAGAACAAGACCCGTTATCTATTCCAACACCCATAATCGGTCCTACAACTCTATCTCCAACTCGAAACTTGACACTGACCATAGTATACTTGGCACCCAAATAATCTACGACGAACGCGCCACCGAGCGTTCCTAGGGATTTTGAAGCGTCAGAGACATAAAAGGAGGTCAAACGAAATACGACCTGCCTGGGATATTAAACAAGCTGGGAATTTGTTCAGCGAGGAGTGTTTTTTGATCCATGCACGTACAACAAGTGCCAGAAACACGTACTTGATCACGACGTTCCATCCGAATACAATAGTTAATGACTGGCTCCCGCCGGTAACACTGAAGACATTATGATTGAACATACATGAGAAGAGAACACTTGCGAGATTCACCGATCAATGATGGTAGAAGAATAAATTCCGAACTGCTCAAGCAACCATATATGGACTTTTGATTTTTATTCATAAAAAAATTGGAACGAACTGGGTAGCTTTATTCCCAGTGACTCGATGAGAAAACTCAAGTGGCTTTTCGGACGACATGCGCGCACTCACACAATGAAATCGTACAGAAACCTGGATAGGTTATTTTAGTCGGTACTCTTAGTGATGATGATCCTCCCTCAAGTTACACACCACGTGAATGATATGGCTAGAAGTGAGACCCAATAACGCTTGATTACCAAGAGATATGGAATTTTGGTATCCCTCATTGAATCTTTCTTGAAGCGTTCGGGCTCGTCCATGTTCAGTCGCCAGAGGAAGACCACTAGGGCAGGGATGACACCCAGACCCAAAGACATACGCCACACAGCACGAAGGTGATTGTCACCGAAACTATGGAACGATGTTAGCCATAACGGTTCACAGCATGGACATTCGGGAAGGTCTCAATGTACATCCAGAAGAGTACTAGTGGCACAAATGCTGCTATCACGAATCCAGAGTCGATCATAGTATCTAGATGACAGAAAAATTAGTACCGTAGGGGCCAGAAATGGAATAATCTCACTTGTAGCCAAAGCCAACCATCGGTGTTGGGCACGTTTGTTGATTCCGGGTTGTTCGGATTGTTCGGATGCAGAGACAGATCCACAAGGATACTCGGCACCAATTCCAATACCTAACAGAAAACTGTTCCGGGGCAATCAAGTGGGGGATAGTGGATCTTTCTTTGGAACATACCGCATAGCACTGAGCATCGCCAACATTCCACTCAGGCTCTGGTGTGCACCCTGCGATGCGGCTGAAAGACAGGAGAACAAAGCAACAATACCGGTAGCGCTCATCTGATGATAAACCTGAATGAACGAAGATGAAAGTATCAGTGTTCTTCACGTACCATCCCAAATTTCCTCCCGAGCTTATCAGAAAGATAGCCTTTAAGCAGCAATGTCAGAAGTAGCCGTTAGAGATTGAATTTCACGAACCAAAAATAACCATTCCAACTACTGTCCCCGCAAATGCCACACTTCGGACTGTTGTTCCATAGTTGTGTTCTTCGAGCTTGGAGCCATAGATGCGGGTAAGGACTGCTCAAAAGTTGAGATCAACCACTTCAAGCGAATCAGGCTGAGAGGTTCCAACTCACGTGTGTTGACTGCACGATAGAAGTGAGTGATATGGTTGTACATGTAGACTGATTACTAGGATGCTCACCCGCCGAGATGACACCGTTTGCGTAACCTTTGCTCAATCAGTAATCTCTTCTTGAAATGTACCAATCATCTTTTAACTCACCATCGGAGAACAACGCAGTTCCACAGCTGAAGGTTATATCAGGGCTGGACATGACACTCTAGTGAATCACTTACGCAAAGATAAGCGAGACGTGGCGAAGACGTTCCTTCAATGATAAGGACATCTCACTTAACTGGGAAGAAAATGAGAGCAGTGACAGCCACTTGCAGATGAACTATTTGAGCACCACATTCATGACCCCGGAACGAGACAAAGTTTTTCTTTCAAATGAAAATCCAGGTACGGGTGAAAGTTTGGGGTCCCTGAGCGGGTCACATACTTTAGTGATGGCATTTCACCGTGAGGACTACTGTCACGTCTCGATGTACATGATTGGACAGAATGGTCCTATGAATTGCGTAGCTGAGAAACGAAGCATGGTATTATTGTCACACAGCACGAGTAACGCGGTGCCAGCGTAGTGCCAAGAAATAATCATTTTTGACGGTGAAAAAAAATCTTCCAGCCCAACTGTATCCTAGGATCCTCGGGATCTTCGTACCTCTGTTGTTCGAACTACTTGATCGTCGAAGCAGTTTTGCTGTATCTTTTGTCATAGTTGCTCTCATCTTTGACTGGAGTTTGGAGGGGGAAAAAAATCTCAGGGCCACATGGCCTTCATAAAGAAAAAAAACCAGATTCGACGATGATCCGAATCATCGACGACCAACGTGCGTTCCAAATATCAGCACATGCGTACAGAGTATGGAGAAATCAAGAGAGATGTAATCAGTCATCTTTTCAGAAGCCGAATAGAACAGCAGGCTGAACCTAGCAGGAGTGGGTGCGCAGGAAGCTCTCATCATCCATGGGCGATCCGAAGGACTAGTGATTGATGCTGACATGGCTTGACGCCCTGGTGCCCTCCGACAGCATAGACAGTTTACAAGGGGAATAAGCATTACCTAGTCCCGAATTTGTAGTTCTCCTGTGCTCCTCAGGGGTGGGTTTGAAGATTTCGGCTTCAGTCGTTCGTCAATCAGATAATGCCAACCCATGATGAAGAAGAACTCACTTGACGTGTTGGTTTATGAACTGATTGTATATTGATTGTATTACTCGTAGGCTCTTGTTTATTGAATGCTCAGGCATAGATGCAACATCTCTCAAAAATTTATATCCGTCATTGTACCGGTCCTATTCAGCTTGCTCATTTCATGAAAACATTTGAAGAGGGCTTTGATATATAACCGCCTAATACAATGAGGACAGCGGTGATAGATCAGAACTCAACATTTATGGTATTGTTTTTTTATAGCGTTGATACAGTGGGGAAGTTGAAACTCCGACTAGAGTTCTTTTTGACATTGGCCATGAATACCAGTCGGTCTTCTGGATTCAAGGAAAGAGACGATGAATATCGTTCTCATCATAGCCATGGTGAATAGTTGCTCTGATATATACGTGCTTAGGACTCATACCCTCCTCGACATAACCCTGAATGCATTCAAACCTAAATACATGGTAATGCAGCATACGGAAAGAAGAGAACGCGGAACTTTGACTTTGAGGTAGACGATCGTAGTAGTCACTCGTACAAGGACAGAGTGTGTTTCAAAACCGTTCAGCGACCGTGCAGTCCCCTTTACAAATTGTTCTATCTAGGAAAGTGACCGGAAGGATGCCTTGACTGACTTTAGAGCTGGAATACCTGAAGACGAGGCACATCGCCAGAGTTCTTGCTATCACGATAAACTGGTACGTTGACCGTTCCATCGAGAGGCGTGTTACGCTCACAACCCAAGGGATTGATTCAAATGTTGATACGCAGGCGGTTTCCTCTGATTCACATCGTAAAGGATGTGACAAGAGAGCTCACAGTAGTAGACGTGAGTCACGACATAGTCATTCTCGTTCCTACAGGAAGGATCGGAGAAGCCCAGACAAGCGCGCGTCCAAAGATGTGTACGCTCACGAGTGGGAACGTGTCAAAGACTCCTTACATAGCCATGGCTCCCGTTCCCATTACCGCCAATCTACCTCGCATGAGGCGAAACGACTGGAATCATGCAACGGTCCAAACGAAAACCAATCCTCTCGCTTTGATCAAGACCTGAAAGGGCAAAGTGAAAGACGTGGGCGCTCCATTTCCAGGACTAGTTCGGCTCGATCAAATTGGAGGCCTTCATCCTCTGCCTTATCATCTCCACACTCGCATAAGCGCAGGCGACAGAGGTCGCGTTCCAGGTCAGTCTCGAGAGAGAGCAAGAGCCGAAAGCATAAGCGATTGCCTGAAGAAAGTAGGAGGAGTGTTTTGACTGGCAAAAAGGTAAAACTGGACATGCGCCCGTCTCTTTTCTGACCCCATGTTCGAACGCAGATCAAACTCAAGGTGAAGAGGTCAAGAGGCGACGAGGAGCGAGAAGCGAATAGACAGGAATTGCTGCAGTTTCTGAATTCGGCTTATGAGTAGATTTGTATGACATATGACATAATTTGAACGCAGCTCTTGACCACGATGCTCGTCGACTTGCCACCTGAGCTTTTGATTTCTGTCCTCAAGTATCTCCCCCTTCCTGACATTTCATCCTGTATTCAGACCTCCAGAGCCTTGAAATTTCTTATCGACCAGCACGAGTCTGCTGTTTATCGCCAGGCCGCAGCCCATCCATCGCTCCGTCTCATCCCACACGACCAGCTGCTTTTTTCCGAGCTCATACCACTCGGCCTCCTATCCAAGCGATATATTGGTGATGCTAGTGATTGGAAAAGCTTATGTGGGTGTCTCCTCATTGCTCGGCGCTGTGTGTGTCTCTTATGTTGTGGTAAGGTCGCCGAGCTCGCGAGGTGCATTCCTGTTGGGTTGGCGAGGGCCCTTCCCGCATCAAGGACTATCACCACGGGTACGCCGATTACGCAAATGTCCATCGTATCAAGGTCGACGAGAAGCGTGGTTTCATTATCACAACTCACGGCCAACGCGCTATAGAGACCCGAGGCCGAGTACTGGTGTCAGATATAAACGACGGGCAACTTATCTGGAGCTTGGATTCGGTGCGTTTAGGGCTTGGCTGATAAACTTTTCCTGATATTTTTCCCTTTTCAAAAGCGTCATGTTCGCCAAAATGCTCATTGTGAGTACGGGGAAGGGTTTTTAATTTTCGACCGTTTCATGGACACGAAAGAAGTCTGGCGCCTAGTCAGTCAGGCCCCTGAAATTCCAGACCCAGGAGATTTTCAGGTCGTGCCACAGTCGAAACCCGACGAGTCACAACTCAGTACGGTACACATAGCCCCTCCCGGAAGCCGCCTGAAATTTGTTCCCCATGCTCTCCTCCGGACACCAGGTGGTGTACCCACAAAGGCATTCCGGTTTGTTTACCCTACTCTTTTAGTGGCCTCAAGCAATTGCCTCTTTTTCTGGGATGTTCGGACTGGGGAACTGGTGGAGCGTATGGATGACATCGGTAGTCAGATGCCACCTGATGGGTTTACAAGCAACCAGACATGGGCAAACATTGCTGCCGGTACATCGAGTTTACTCGGAAGGATATTGTATGTTGAAGTTAACGATAAATATGCTTTGGTTTGTGGGGACTCTGCTTTCAAGATGTTCCAAAGACAAACCTCACAGACTCACAAAAGCACATCCAAAGACCCCAGGACAGGCAGTTGTGTCATGGGATTCAAGCCTGATCAGCTTCAAAAGCGGGGGAGATGGGAGATGGGTCTAGGTTACATTCAACCAAAGAATCTGCCGCCCAATATTGAGGACCACAGACGTACATCTAGGATCGACTTCTGGAAGAGCTCGGGTAAAGTAGTCGTTAGTCACAAGATAACTCCGAAACAATTAGGGTTGGCACGCCACCTCCGAAGTTGTTCTATGGCAGGTAAATGTCCCCAGACCTTGAAACTGTTATCGATTGATGTCGAACCATCACTAGCCCACATCTCGCCTTGTGGACAACATCTGGCGATCCTTAACAATGGGTCCCGATTGCTAGTCATTCCTTACTTTGAACGGGTCATAGATGGTTGTGTTCAGTATCATGACATCATGATTGACCTACAGATAGCCTCGCCTCTTGGCTCGATTTATCTTGCCTACGAAGACGACAGAATTGCTGTGGTTACGGTACGCCTTTTCTTCGAGCTCCGCTCTCTGATAGTTTGAACGACGATCCTCCCATAGCAAATGGGTTTGTTCATTGTGCATCCGACCTTGCCACCCCCCGACGATTTTGAAACGCCTCCGATACTTGATGTACAGCGGGTGGCACTGTTGAATGATTCTGATGTTTTATCTCATGTCAGCTGTCTCCAAATGACTTCAACAGGTATCTGGATCAATTGGGAGGTCTCACCCAGGCCTGGTCTTTTTTCGTCGGCTCTAGCTAAGCTCGAGGAGGATGAAGAGTCATTTGAAGAAAAGATATACAATGCGGCCATCGCTCGGCCTATAAGTCGGTGTACGTGAATCATGTTTTTTACCTGTATCATGTCAGAGATTGATCATGTTTGTTTTTTTGGTTTCTTTAGGGGTTGAGAATTCTGTTGTTGTTAGTGTTGATTTTGGACTTGGGTCTGAGTGATTTGTCTTTCTGAACAAAAGTGAAAAGTATTTCTGTCATCTACCGTGAACTTTTATCCAAAGACTTTGAAATCTCAAGTTTTTGAGTGATATAAGTGATTGAGTATTGTGGTATATTTTTCACGATTAATGTAGGCATCTTGATACCGTTGGCATTGGTTGAACGAAACAGGCAATGATGAGCCAAGGGCGGACGACTCGTTGTGCTAGCCCCCGTGGGATTAAAAAGAATACAATACAGTGCGAAGGGATACAAGAATGGATATCAAAGAAATGAATTAGGCATACTGTTCCATACCAATCGTCAGCGAGACACACGCGCTTCGAAATATGTGAGGACGTACTCTCGTAAAAGTACCCATAGTCATAAACGTTTCTTTCTTCTTCGGCACGCCCTCTCCGTATAAACTTTTCAAAGTATCACTCATCGTTGCCTTTCTCTTTGCCTCCTCCATTGCTAGTTCACTAGCGACTGCCTTGCTAGATGTTACCGTCGGCTGAAGAACTGGTGGACTGAATGGTTCTGTCCTCTGTTTCTTGTTCTTGTTGTTCTTGTTCTTGTGCGGAGGTTCGTCTTGTGTTGACGCCGTTTTGCGCTTTTTTGATTTCTTTGGAGGTTCGAGTGACCTTTGACGATCCATGGCCTCTCGTAATCTCTCTTCTTCCTGGGGAGATGGGTTCAAAGTGATGATATCTCCCGTGCGGCAGTACTTGGTTTGACACTGTGGACAGAGATCCAAGGTGTCTCCTTCTTCAACATCCTTGGGCGATCCACCAGATGGAGGAGGGCCAGCCATGGTTTTGTACCCAGCGAGGGAGAAAACGCAACCGCACATCCAGATATACACAAAGGGCTGAGAACCGTTCATCTCTTTCATCGTAAAGGGACAGACGAATTGAGCTCGATCCGTTGGGTCGTCTGACACCTTGGAATCCAACTTGGTGGTATTCTGTGATAGCGTGAGTGGCTTGACGTCCTGGATAACAATGGACGCATCAATTAGGAGAGAGAGATACATGACCAGAAAAGCGCACCTTGAGAGACCTAATGTGTCCACAAATGGTCTCTCCATCGCCGTAGGCTGATTTGTCCAGCAGATACTCTATTATGGAATCTTTGTTGTAAAGTTTCCCGAGGGCACATGATACAACTGGCTCTTGTAGTTTACGCTTAGAGAAGAACATGAGACTGGGAAGTTATAATATCTGCAAAATGTACCTTTGACAATGCGCAGAAGAACCAACGAGCTCTCGTCTGGTTTGCTTTGTCGGCTTGTTCGGCCTTGATTTCCCGAGGTCAGCATTAGAGTATGTAACTTGTGAGTGGAGCATACTTTGGATTTTGTCTTCACCAGGTCTCTACGGTCTGGAATACTTCCTCCGTCATTACCCATCTTGTCAAGGTCGTCGGATAACAAAGCGACCGTCCAGTGAATGACACCTTGAAATAGAAAATTAGGTAAGCCGGCGAACGCCGTTAAACTAATCTGAGATCATAAGTGAAGAAAATATCTTATCACAAAAAAAGAAAATAATGCTACTACCACCGTTCAACTTTCCAGAAAACATCGTACTCCTCATAACAGATACTCTCCCTTCTTCGGCATCATTCCTCCTCCACAAATCTCTCTCATCTCACCTCAAATCCTCGTCCCCTACTTCACCTAAAAGCGCCATTGTTGTCTCAGTATCTGAAGATCTTGCCAAATGGAAGGCTGTAGCATCTAGATCCGTACGTCCAAAAAATTAAGTGGTACTGCCAATATTCACATCGACGTCCATTTCCCAAGAACCTCAACTTGACCCAGCACATGGATTCTGGTTCCCTTGTATTCATAGAAGCATGTTCATCGCTCAGCCAACCGCCCGATTCAGGCAATTCATCCTACCAACCATCCTTGCGGCCCTTATATGACTCAATTCTCGATGCTCTTTCATCGAGAGAATCCAGTCCCGAGGCATCAGAACGACTTGTCATTCTGGACGACATCTCGACGTTTGAATGGATAGGTTTCTCTTTCCTTGATGTCTGTCGCTTTGTTCGTGCTCTTGTGGCTGCATGCAGACGCGTAAGTCAGTAAAAAATTCCCGTTCATTATGTATTGACCCATTTCTGTATTTTAGGAGAATGCTACTCTTATAGTCCGACATCACCTCGTACTGCCTGAAGTCGACGATCTCTTTCGACGCCTTCTGCAAATTTCGACTTACCACCTCGAGGTCAGATCTCTATCGAGTGGCCGCAGCGGAACCGTCAGTGGAGAGGTAAGCTGAAACCCGTTCCATAGGCAATTCACCCACATATTCGCAGATTGCACTTCATCCCGGCCCTTCCACTTTGAACGGCCCAGTCAAACCCATACCTCGTAGCTCAGCTCTACAATATCGGCTCATAGATACAGGGGCAACCTTTTTCGAACGAGGAACCGGTGCGGCGGTCCTTTAATGCTACCCATTGCCGACGAAAGAATCGAAAACTATTCTACACATTAGACACACAGTTCGACGAAATATCATATATCCACATAGTGACAAGCACAGCACACAAGGACATATAGATGTATAAATCTGTTGAAAGGTACCTAAAGCTTGCCGAGGTGAGCAGCGGCAGGGTTTTGACCAGCAGCCTTGGCACGCTTGCGGAGCATCTGAGTAGACTTATAACCACGAATACCTCCACCCCATTGACGACGCTGCTCCTCGTACTTGTCGGTGCTGAAAATTTGATTAGACAAAACAAGGAATGATAAAAGATCATGTAACGCACAAATTGGCCTTGGCTGCACTGATCAGAGTAGCAAGATCACGTTGATCCTCGCTTTTGACATCCTGTAAAGCCACAACAGCAGAAGTCTTCTTATGGACCACAGTACCAAGGCGAGCCTTGCCCTTGACGATGACATAGGGAACACCCATCTTGCGGCAAAGGGCAGGAAGGAAAACAACGAGTTCGATGGGATCAACATCATGGGCGATGACAACAAGGGAGGCTTTCTTTGCCTCGATCAGAGCAACGATATGGTTGAGACCATATTTGACAAAGAGGGGTTTCTTGGTTTCCTGTTACAAGTTAGACGACCCATCATCAAGATGTCAGGTAAATACATACAACAGTGTTGCCCTCAGCAGTAGCTGCTGCAGCCACAGTAAGACGTTCCTTTTTCTCCTGCTTACTCTCAGGGCGGTACTTGTTCAAGAGTTTGAAAAGCTGAGTGGCAGTGTTCTTGTCTAACGTATGAGAGAATTGTGCAATGGCAGGGGGAACCTTCAAACGTTGGTTAAGGATAACCTTCTGGCGCTGAAGGCGAACGTATTCAGGCCATTTGACGAAGCGAGTCAAGTCAGTCCGAGGACGGACATCCTGACCTGAACGACACCATGTCTAGTTAAACGAGGGGAAGTGGGCTTGGAAATATGCCTCACCAATACCAAAGTTTTTGGGAGAGGGCTCAAAGAGAGGGTTCTTCTTGGCCTGAGTCTTTTTGCTAGAACCAAAAGGAGCGGCCGCGGGCTTCTTGCCAGATCCTGCTTTAGTCTTGGGAGGCTGGTCATTGAGGCAAGGTCAGCAATGTTATTCAATAGAATAGAACACTGCGCCTCGGAGCTCTAGCGCCATGAATCATTTTGGTAGACAAAATGAAACATAACCCAGCATAGTCAGAACTTGGATCTGAGGATCAAAGTCCTGCAGGCTTCGCAAAGAGAGCCATATGCTTCCGCGAATCTGTTTCAACAAATGAGATAGATTTGAATCACATCCAGACTGAAAACTTGCCATCCATCCCAACAAAAAACCACCGTCTCGGACGAGATGAAGCACAGATACTAGAGCTCGTCGGGACCTGTTTGGGAGATGCTTACCATTCTTTTTCTTGAAGTTTTCTTGTGGTTGCGTGCTTGAATTGCAAAACAACTCGGGATTCAAAGGAGCGCACCAGAATTTGAGCTCCGTCCGGGATATGCCATGATCTCGGCACATTTATTTGTGGGAAATCAACTTGTTGGCGATCAAGTCCCCGAAGATAATGGTGATGAACATCAAACCGCTAAGTATCTGCTGACTGACATGGAACCGATATCCTGAATACAGTCAACTCTGTAATAGTTGAGAGAAGGCCTAGGATTTTGACAGTTGGCTCATGAGAGAATTTAGACACCTAGAATCAACTTGGGAGACAGAAAATCTGTGGGTAATAACACAGTATGGGTTATTAGATTCTTGGGTTATCACATAGTTGGCTGTAGCATTCTCCGTAGCTTGAGACTTTACTTAGTCTGTTATCGGCTTTCAATCTAATTTGATAAGAGGCAAAGGCTGAGGAATTATGTCGGTCACAGCCAAACTTCTGTGATTGTTATAAGTTTTCTCCACCCATCATCGTCATATGAGAAGCAAGATATGGTCTGCCATCTTCAACTGGGATCAAAGTCGGGATAAATTGATCTATTGGTTTTGTTCTAGACTGAAAAGTCTGGCCTTCGTCAATTTTGTCCGCGCGCAGTCGAATAGAATCTGTAGAAAATACTTCTCACTTCCATATCCCATCCCAGTGGCTGATCAATATGGACTGGGATTGAAAGATCATGGACATGAAGAGCCTGTCAGATACATGCTACATCCAAGGCATGTTAGTTTGTCATCTATTGTTCTTGAAGCAACTGCTGGAGCCTTTTCAGGCCATCATTGCTACCTTGATGGTATATCAATTTTATCTATCCTCAACAGGTGAGACTTCACTTATGAACAATGATTCCACTGGTCTCACTTTTCAGGTTGCACTGTCTCTAATGGTAGTAGACACACATGTTGCTTCAGTTTCCAGAGCATTACTTCTCCATAGTTGCTGGATGGTCACAACACATTGTGTTCATATAGATTCTGGTTCTGAAACTGCCTCTCAGTATGTGTTCTGATATGTTTATCTCTGCAAACTTACAAGTTCTTTCTGACACAAAAAAGTATTGTGAGGGTCACAACAATATCAATCCAAGTTCTCTTGACTTTGATCAGGTTTACCATCAAGTTGGTGGAAGCAAATTGCCCTTTGGACGAATTTATACTAGGACAATAGAAACCTTGAGGTTTCACCATTCAGTGTCTGATATAGATACTTCACGAGGTAGTGGAGGAGCTACCTCCTGGGGTGAAGAGATTCATGAAGAGGAAAGGGTAATCGGTCTTGCTCACCTCAGTAGATGATGTCGAATGTTTTATTGCTTTATTCGTTCACCTTCTGCCACATGATCAGCGAGTTGTAATGGACGGTTGAATTGCGTCGAGTTTGTATACTTCAAGAACTCGCCAAATTTCTTGAAAAGATCGACTAACTGATGTTCATTGCTCCTAGCGAGCAAGGAAGACGTTGCCAAAAAGTCACTCCTCAGACCACAGTCTCTCCCTACTCCACTACAAGTGTCCCATCCACCAACGGTGAGAATCCTTGACGAGGACTATTATAAATTCAGGCTTTCAGCCACCAAGTCGATAATATTCCATGAGCCATTCAATCCTCACGTCACCAGCCATTCGTATCATTACCTCTTTGACTTGTTCTCCAATGACGTAAGAATGAAAGTATACCGTTTTGGTCTGGTGTCGACCTCAAATGGGATTACTTCATACAAGAGATGAGGTTCGGATTAATTGAACTTATAAATACTTCTATGAGATTTAAGACCATCAATAGATCACATTAGGAAAATCCTTTACACCGTGTAATATAAGCCAAGTGTACTATCAACAATAACCGAATCAGCGAAGGGTTGTTTCAGATTTGCAAAGGGATATTTTGATGTTTATTCTCCATTATGTAGGAATTCATACAAAATTTTCCCAGGTCCGATACCGACCAATGCCTTCACCTCTTCTTCCTTCAATTCGCATAACTCTTTCACGTTCTTACACTTTCTCATGATTGTCCCTGCAACGTTTCTCCCTGCACCGACACCAGACTCGATCCCAGGTAGTGATCTCACTAGCTCTCCTGCAACTGCATTGACACCTTTGCCAGCATCTGGGTCTCCCTCTGCACCAGTAACAATTGCCTTAATTTGATCCGGCTCTGATTGATTCTTTTTCAGATCCATAAAAATATCAGCCGTAGCGTGAGGAGATGAAGACCAGATGATGCGCAAACGGGGGAACGAGAGCGTCAGGAGAACGAGTTTGGATTGGATTGTAGGTCCTGAGCTTGAGCCTGGATCATTGGTAGGATCGTTCACCGAAGCACCAAATGTCGCTGGTCGGTTAACGGATTTCTTGGGATATTTCTGCGTTGGTTTTGCGTAGGATTTCATTTCTGAAATGACCTCGAGAGAAAAGGCCTTGTCTTCTTCAAATTCGATCAACAAGACGGGATGTTTATAGTGAGCAGACATAAGCTCGCATTGGGTATATCTAGCACGTGGAGATCAGCATTGGCAACGAAATGCGCTGTAGAGACTCACAGTCGTCCGCTATTGAAACTCTGAACTAAATCAGGCAGACTCTTTCTTTCAACACAAATATCGGGGGTGAGCACATAATCTCCGACAGTCAATGTGGCTGGAATTACATATGCACTTGCAGCATGTAGTAGAGAAGGTAGCGTTGATCGGAACTCTCGCATGTCAACAACAATCTACCCGTCCGACTTTTAGCTTCTGGACGATTCTAATGACAAGTTTGGAAACTATCACCATACCTTTGACAGTTCTTTGTTTAGATCCCTTCTTCCACCAGCTAGTCGAGTGCTGATCGCCTGAATAGAGCTTTCGCCGATCGTAGCGCTCTCTGACTCCCTTCGTTCCTCGAGGGTCACCAACATTGTCTATATGATTTTTAGATCAGCAAAAATTAGGCAGATAGCAAAACAAAGTCTGAAACACACTCCGCGTTCTTTCACGAGCCTTTCAAAAGCTTCTTTCTCCTTTCTGATGGCGGCGAGATATCGGTGTTCTTCGCATGAGTTCGCATACACCATATGGTACACCCGTACTGCAAGACCAGCACATGAACTTCTGTAAACCTAATGATCATATAACTATATTGTCAGCTTTCTTTGCGAAGGATCAATGGATACCTCGATTCGGCGAATAAATTCAACACAGGGTTCGAACATGACCACAAATCGTGGTTGAATGTCAGCCAACAGTCGGTCATCAGTGTCATCCGAGTATGCTCGTATCACAATGGTCTGTTCCGCAGGCAAAAGTCCGTAAGCAGTTTCAAAATCTGCCTGGGTCAAGATGGTAAGGTCTATTCCATTATTGAGAGACATTAATGTCCCAGTCAGACCTGCAGTTTCATCTGTCCAGCTGAAACATCGCTATAAATGTTGCGGGTTGCAATGTTGAGGGATACTTACAGTACCATATCCTCGTCAATCTTGTCGGCATCAGATTTCTCATTTACCGGTGCTTCCGCTGAATTGGTACCAGCGCCTGCATCTCCTACATTTCTCTTGTTACTACTACTCGGTGCACCACCTCTCACCCTTCGTCTTCCAGCTGTTTTTTCTACTCTCTCTCTATCCTTCTTTCTCGGCGCGTCAGATCCTATCTCATCTCTACCCTTTTCCTTTCCTTTTCCTTTCACATCTGAAACTCTGCTCGAATAGCCCTGAGTCGTGCCATTGCTCACGCTGGCCCCATTAGAGTCTTGACTCCCGAAGCGACCTCTCCAGCTTAGGTACTCTTTTAACCGTCTCTGCATCATTTTAGCGCCTTTCCTTCCGGGTCGCGCGTCGGGATTAATGCAGTCTAAAAATTCTTGTATGAGATCACAACTCCTCGTCGAGGATGTCATGATCAAAACTATATCATTACCAGGCATCTGTCCCGGTTTAAGGTTTGTCTGAAAACGAATCGTTTCAGATTCTATTTCGAGAAGAATTTCCGAGAGAAGGTCCCATTTGGGTTGTTCTTCTAATATGGGTTGAATGGTCTCCGGCAGCCAGGCAGGTCTAAGGATAGCTGTTTCTTTTCCTTTTCCTTTGTCCAATGCAGGAGCAGCATTGTTGAGCTCATCAAGGGCAGCCCAAGCATCTTCATCGTCTGCGTCAACGATAGGCGGAGAACCAGCGGTTTTTCCTTTGGTTGGAACAATGGTAAAGAAACATCGGCGTTTCGCAATGTCGAATATCACATTTGCGGCATCTGTAAGTAACCAGGGTGATTGATGTATCCGCACACTACCTGAGGTAGAAATTGTGTTGGATTGGATGATAGTTTCGAGGTAGGCATGAAAAGATAGTGAATCGTATGACAAGAGATAGCTGTCGATATGGCATGTCTGTTTGAGAGAAGCTAAAGTCAGGAAACAAGAAACGCACAAGAGGAGTTGACGGAGGACATTCAAGTCATTAACAAGTTGTTTGGTCTTAGGACCGACTTTGTGCCAGACGGAAGCTAATTGAAATCTGACAACAGCATCAAATGAACGAAAGTAGGCGTTTTCAATGTTGAGATCCTCAAGATCAAGCTATAAAGGGTGTCATTTCGTATTAAATGAATAACATAGCAGAACATACGTCTGTATTTGAGCGTTTTAGCTCTGATAATGTCGTTGTCATGCACTGGATGATTGCACCATGAATGTCCAACATCGAGTCAGACAGAGGCTGAGAAAGTTCGACAACGTCGGCACGCCGACGTTCGAGCGACTGATTGATGTACTCATGAAAACTGAAAAAACGTCAAGGATGCGAGATCAGGCGGGTTCATAAAGAAGGCCTACCTACCGAGGATACAGATGCACCCTCCGTAATTGTAATTCCTTCATGACATTTTTCAACGGCGATAATCCACTGGTAACATGCTCAGGTTGATCTGTGAAAGCCTTGATGAAACCATTTTTATTCTTTTCGCGGAAGAGACGAACAATGAACGCTTCATTGACAAGTGACGTGATTCTGGACGTACAGTGAGTGGGCGCTTGGAGCCAGGCAAAATGAATGCGTGAAAACATACTTTTCAGCATGCAAAATCAATAATCCAGTAATTAGATGCACAGGTATGTCTCCTTGCAGCATATCCACCACTAAGATACGAGATGTGATAGAGATGAGTCCACCCTGTTTATAAAGTTCCTGTCTGACCACATTAGTTGTGTAGTATAGATGCAGCAATACAGCTCACCTGTCCTTGCCAGGTGTCTCATATCCTACTATACGCAGTCCTGGTCTCCTGCATCCCATTATTCCTAGTTCTTCACCAATGGAAGACTCCTCTTCCGGAGAGGCGTTGACAAGTAAAACGAGATTTTTGTTGGAATCATATATCTTCATAAGTGTACAGATGATGCGTCGTAGACCCAGTCCACGGGCTAAGACGAGAAGATCACTTGTCGCAGGGTCATAAATCTCTTCAAGGATGGCTTTATGGAATGGGAGGAGCGTCGACATCGTAGCAACGTCCAACTCAAGAATATTATTAGTCAGCCACACTGATTGCCCAGGACCATAGGTCTCCTACCACCACCATGGGAAAACTCAATATTGCACATCACAAAAGTTACCATCCATATCGCAGGGATAACATTGAGCGAGTGCGTAGAGATGAAGAAGAGGCTCGACTTACAGAGGCGAAAGAGGAGGGACGAATGATGTTAGCTGTACGTCCTACGAACAATCGAACTTATACTATTATTGATTTTGTAGGACTCAGAAGCCCGAATGGATATTTTGCGTCAACGAGCTGGCTTGGGAGAACGAGACAAGAATCCTCACAAGCTACCTGAAGAAATTGAACCTGATGACAGGCCAAAGCAGAGTTCTACAGGGGGACAACTGCCTACGACCAATGGTCATATCAATCTCTTTCACGATATCGAGCAGGTGTGCAAACAAGAATTTATTTTTACGCCCTGAAGTGATACCTCTCGCAGAACATGGTAGCAGCTCTTACGGTGGCTAAAAAAGCCGAATCGAAAGCTGCTGAGCAGGGTATTAAGCTTGCACCAGACGAGAAAGAACTGAGGCGCTGGTATGCTGAGCGTCGCAGCCACGAAGTGCCACAGGATGATGGAGACGTTGGTGGTAAAAGGTACGTTGGTTTGAAACCTTTGGACATTGAAGTTGACGAGAATTACAGCAGGCGGGAGGCACAGCGAAAATACAAACACGATCCTCTCACGGCCATTGAACAACGGCTAGCTTCTCGTACACAGACACCGATGCAACCTAATAGAAAACCAAAACCTCACCCATCTTATCTTTCGTCATCATCGTCAACAGATCCCTCAACACAAGCTCGACTCCAACGTGAGTCATCCGAGCGGGAACGGGCGCGGGCACTCATACAACGGAAAAAGAAAGAGCTGGAAGGCAGCATGACGCCAAGCACTATATGTGGAGATGATGATGAGGGATATCGTGATGTTTATAATCGACAAGAAGTGAAAGATGCACGTCGGGTTCGGGATAGGAGATACAGGGACAGACAGCGAGGTTGGTAGTCGATGACTGTAGCTGTCTCTGGACTCACTGATTATTTCTGATGTTATGTAGTGTATACCTGAATGTAGAATATGTTGCCACTCTGCGACTGATTACAAAACGAGTTTCGGAGCCTGGCATTCAGCTCGGAGGTGTCAATGAGGTGTCAACTACGATGGCATATTGATTATTCCAAGACCATTAAATATTCCAAGGATAGATCATCGTGTCTATTCCATTTCTCGGAACCGTCGATGCTGTCGTGCGTGCGACCGGGCCCTGTGTTCCACCGGCTTCAGAATCCATGTAATAGGCTTCTCGGGCGGTGATGACATTTCTCTTTACGGCTAGATGTGATCACGGGCGTTTATCATCCTATTGTACCACAGCTTCGGAGTTGAAGTGCCCGAAAGCCTTGTGGGTATGGATTTCCAAAAATTGTTTAGTCCCCGCTATGTCTCCACTTTTTCTCGTGGTCAACTTATTTATAATGTGAAGCTGCCATCTCTTTCTTGCTAGTCTACTCCCAAATCGCCTGGTTTGCGCACACCAATCGCTCGAGGAGGTACGTTTCTTTCTAACATCTGGTCTATGAATGCTGATATAGTCCCCATATCAGCATCAGACACACACATCGAAACAGGCGTCTCTATCGTAAACAATGGTCAGTTTCGTCGGGAGTACCGATCCCTATCTAAGTTGTTTTCTGCACAGGGTAAATCATTCTCTGATGACCACAACGAGAAACTTAGCAACACAAGACCTAATGTATCTCCCAGTCGCTTGGTGCGCCCCCTGCTAACTTTGTTAAGTGCCAATACTCATATCTGGATGGTTTGAAGAACCAGAGAAAAAATACCAAGAGCACAACAAATGAGGTATGTTGTCCTTATCATCTGCTCAGCAAATTGTCGTGTTAATATATACGTAGTATGATTTAGAATCAGGCTCCCCCATATCAGAGGTTGGCTACAACAATTGAATTTTGTACCCAACTGACCTCACGTAGAAAATAGGCTCGTTGGCCACCCATCGTTCCCAGGTACGCCTCCTTTGAATTTTGACTTATTTATCAATTTTAACAGAAAGACTCAAGATGGATGGGCGACCAGATGATCCTGATAGTGAGGACCAAATGGAGGTGTGATTGCATCATTAATGTGGATCAAACAATCATCTGACGCGTAACCCCAGGCCGAGGCTGATGGGAAGATGAAGGTTGAGATATGATCAGTCTATTGGTATATGATCACTACTCAGTCACGTATAGGAAGAGCCCTTGGAAGCCTCCAAGCACCACTGGAAACATTTCTATGATGCCATTGATGAGAGAGATCAGGAGTTTTGCAAGGCGCTCCGGGACGAGATCAGTGATCTCTTGCTGATTGTGGGCATTTTTGACTCGCGTTTAAATATAAATTTCTTATCGTGTTTTTAGGCGGCTTTGCTTCTGGGTGTGGTCACTTCGTTCGCCATTGAAGCATTAGATTGGCTAAGGGATGATCCTAACACGACACTCCTGCAAAACGTTGTTCAGCTACTCAATCAGACAGCTCCAATCGGTGTGGATATCGAGTCTGGGTTGGGTGATCTGAAGCCATACGAACTGCGAGTTAACCAGTTGTGGCTTCTGAGCATGGTCCTGAGTCTGAGTGCTGTTATTTTTGGGACACTCTGCCTTCAATGGCTTTCTGCATTCCGTCATGCCGATGATAAATACAAAGCAGGTCCTGACACTCTTGCCCTTCGTCAAGTGCGATACGAAGGATTGTGGGCATGGGGTGTTCCCCACATCCCGGCGCTTCTCATCGTAATTGTCCAAGCCGCCCTTGTCTTCTTCATCGTCGGTCTCTTATATCTATTATGGAACGTCAAAAAGCGCGCTGCTCTTCCAGTTGCTATAGTTAGTGGAATATCAACATTTGCTGTGGCCTGGACAATGTTGTTGCCGGTGATACTATCTGTTGCTTGCTATGTGAGACCGTCTCTAGGCAAAACCATCTGTCAGTGTCCCTACAAAAACCCGTGGACTTGGATTACCCATCGTGGCTTTACTTTGTTTGCCATCATGGTTAGCTTCCTGTTTACCTTGACTCCGTCGAGTATCCATAGCTGGATTTCGAGGTGGCGTCAAAAAGCAGTCAAACTGTTGATGGACTTCAGGTGGCTCGAATATGATGAAATGTGGCGTCAGCGACGAGATCCAGGTGCTAAGGGAGGCTTGTGTTCATACTATCTTCTAAATGGACTGGGAGCAGTTGTAGATACGCTGGGTGCTCATCAGAGCACAGGTCTCTTTCTCGAGAAATGCCTCCAGGACCTCAAGTTCCATGAGTCTCGTGCGGACATTCAAGCTGTAAAGAAGTCGTTCCAGGGCTTGAAGTTTACGCAGGCGGAGCACGAGATTCTTGAATTTGGGAATATGGTTGGGTCTTCGTCTCAAGCGAACACCGAGAGCAAGGATACTGGGTTAGTCCAATTGCGGAAGGACTTTTTAACTGCCCTCATCCTAGAACAACTCGTCACCCGAAGTCGCCCTCTTAAACAGAGTTTGCTTCACTTTCGGGTCAAACTCTACATTCATTTGAAGGCGTCGGTCTATCAAAGTGGAAAATTTCGTGACATTACGACAGAAGCAGGTCTCAAGGATGACGACTACATTGGTCGACTTATTGAGTGTCCTATTCAATATGCAGGAGACGCTGAGTCTCTATCATTTGGTACGCCCAATCGTGTGATATCAAGTCGATACTAAGGGTTTCCATTTCTTTGCAGCCGAACGATCTCTTTATGTCAAATACATCGGACCTCTTATAAGGACCAATCAATTGAATGACAAGGATATCATAGGGCTTGACCTCATTTCGAGGGCCTCCGAGTCTGTGGATCATCGACATTCCATTGTTCAGCAAGATTTGGAACCTGTGCCAGAAGAGCTCACGGTTGTCTCCACATCTCCGCCAGTACCAGCGGTAACTTCTACTTCCTTCTCCACAGCAGTTGCACATACTCCTCATGATGCCGATGGTACTCCATACCAAGGCCTCTCTAGGCGGGATACATCTTGGTATCGACTTCAAAAAGTTCGAGCACAGCTAGATCGATATTATCCCTCCCATAATGTCCCTGCTCACCATCGTGAGGATGGCTACACAGATTTGTAGTTAGTACCTTGTAAGTAATAGTGCGTTCATGGAAATAGGTATGGCCATCGAGTTCTTCTTTTCGAGCATGACTGATATGTACCTGGACACCGAACGTCTTTGATGTAATGTCTTCTAAATTACTGCTGTGGCCTTGTTCCTTCCATGACTGTGTGAGTCTACTTTTGTTGTGAATGAGACTGCAATTTTATCTCTTTTCTGAACATTTCACTCTTCATTTCATGTCTTTCAATTAAAGAAAAAAGACTAAATAAATTTTCGTCTCTCAGTGTAGGATTATAGTTCTGTGTCCATCAGGCTGGGGTAAAATATTGAGTAAGAGAAGACGAGGAGGAGGAACTGAATACTTGATACAATAGAAAGGGTATACGGCAGAAGGAAATCTTTTCCAAGTCACTGCTGGTGATCAGTTTGGATATCACTTCTAGTGACATCCACCACGTGACTACTGTGTTCAAGGGTGCATCCACGAACGAATCTACGCATGAAACTCAGGTCGCCTACCATCATGTTTCTTCTGCGAACTGTTCTTGCATGGCCGATGAGGAATGTAATACAGCGCCATCCACCAGATCTTCCAGATACACCAGAGGGCTCTCCCGAATTTTGGCTGAAGCTCATGATTAGTATGGGCTTGGTTCTTGCGGGCGGTGTTTTCGCAGGGTAAATCTGCATCCTCTGGATTAGGACTTATCTGACTATATTCTTTTCCCTTCTTTTTTTGTGTAGACTTACACTTGGCTTGATGGGTTTGGACGAGCTGCATCTACGAGTCCTGGCTGCATCGTCGGATAATCCCAAGGAGAAGGTTAATGCTCGGAAAGGTAAGCTACATATTGTATTCCAGCAGTTTCCTCTCATGAATGCTTGACTAGTTCTTAACATTATGCAGAAAGGCCGTCATTGGATCCTGGTGGTACGTCTGCGGCATATTGAATATATCTTTGCTTAGCTTCCCTTTCAGGTGCTCCTTCTCGGCAATGTCGTCAGTCGATATCTCCACTTCTGAATACTGTTGAAAATCAAATCCCTCTTAGGTTGTCAACGAAAGCTTGCCAATTTTTCTCGACAGTGCTGTGTGTGCAATGCGATATCTGCAATTCTTCCATTGAATTTTGGTCCGTAGATTGGTGGGGGCGTGGCTGCAATTGTGATTTCTACCGCTGCTATCGGTCCGTAGTTTCAATCTTCGTAGACTCTGCCCATTAACCCTCTGGCAGTTATATTTGGGTTCGTCTCTAGTTTGTCCACTTCCTAACTCTGATCAACAAGGTTTTTATCCCTATCCCCTGTATCACAGAGAGTGAGTTTTTCTTGTTGATAATGTTGTCGTCTCCTGATTTTTCCTAGAGTCATTCCTCAAGCTGTCAGCGTTCGGTATGGTCTATCTATCGGGGCAACTTGTGCGCCCCTAGTATTGGGGATGATGTATTTGTTTGGTTCGTCGATCATGATATCCCCACTAATTTCCGTCTATGAACTTATGTATTAGCACCTGTTGCATGGCCTGTTGCCAAGCTTCTTGACTGGATACTTGGAGCTAATGAACAACATACTTATAAGAAGGCAGAACTCAAATCTTTCCTCCAGTTCCATCGCACTGGCGAAGAACCTTTGCGAGATGACGAGATAAACATATTGAATGGTGTACTTGAACTGAATACAAAGAATGTCGAGACAATTATGACCCCCTTGAAGGTATGTCAAGACCTCTCGCACCAAGGAGATTAATTAGTTTCTTGAATCAATCGCAGGACACCGTTGTTCTCAGTGCCGATGCGGTGCTTGACCACAAAGCTGTCGATGCCATGTATGTCCTCTTTTATATCCCATTGTTCCAAATTCGAGCCGGTTCCCTGGATCTAGTCTCTTGAGTGGCTATTCACGTTTCCCTGTCCATGAACCCGGAAACCCATTGGCTTATATTGGGCTTCTTTTGGTAAAAAAGGTATATGACGTCTCGTATGTTCGACAGCACACTCAAAGCGGAATTCTAGCTCCTCAATTATGACCCGAGCAAAGCACTTCCTGTCTCCGCTTTTCCGCTTTTGATTATCCCTGAAGCACTTCCGTCTATCAATTGTTTCCAGGCTCTTGATTACTTGTATGTCCGTCTTTTCTGCGTTCTGTCGTACTTGAGATCGATGATGAGAACCTAGCCAAACCGGAAGAGCACATCTACTGCTGATTAGCCGAACCCCTGGAAAACCTGGTGGCGCTATGGGTATCGTCACTCTGGAAGGTACGAAGTCTCATTCTGTCCGAAATATTTCAATTTTGGTTGTCACTCCTTCTAGATATTATCGAAGTAAGTCCAATGTACCTGGGTTTTATACCGTTTCTCAGTATGTCCTAGGAAATCTTGTCGGAGGAGATTGTCGATGAGACGGACCGATACGAAGATAATCGGGGCAAGAAACGCGCGAAGCGATTGACCAGTGCTACAGTCATGCGAGGGTGAGTCTTTCCTCTTAACCTACTGTTGACAATAAAATTGGTTGCATATGAAAAAAGAATCGTGGAACACCGTATACCCAATGCGTCCCTTGATCATGAACACACACCTCTCCTTCGGGGCTGAACAGAACGATGACCACTGAAGGATATGGAACTCAGCCAACCGCATGGGTGGGATCGAACTCTCCATTTTGCCACGATTCACAGAGGGTAAACGGCAGAAGTAGTTTGTATAGTGTTCAATTTTTGTTTGATTTACTTTTCGACACACATTTTAGGCATCTAGGGTTATAGGTGTCATTCTGGCGCTCTTGATACATGGCGTCGAGGAGGATACGTTCGAGATGATGTCTTTCCATTCTGATATATAGGCCTATGAAATAATCTCAGTCTAGTTGTATCTTTCTTGGTAGTGTATAGTGTACCAGCCCGTTATGAACACATGGGTACTGTTCATAGTTTATGGAAGTATGGAATTCTGAGGATCACATTGAGAGTTACTGTTGACTGATCTATATAACTAATTGGGGCATCAGAATATCTGGCGACCTTGGCAAGAGCCATCAACTTCATAAATCTTGGCCTCTGGGGTAGTGTATTGAGTAGTGGAGAGTGCTCAAGATCACAAGTCATGCTTTTGTTAATGCACATTGACTTGACTCGCGTCAAGAGATTCTGATGCCTGAAGTAAAATGGCAGAACAAGGTTTGTAGAAAAATTGTCCGCCACATGACAAATGCGATGCACTAGTAATTATCATTCATTTGTGATAATGGATATATTATTCACCAGCACCAATTACGACGACAGCGAGATGATAGCAAACACAGACCAGAAGGGCTGGCAGTCTGACGTTCATAGCTCGAACCAGTTCGGCAGTCGTCCCCAAACCTCCTCTCTTGCATTAGCCACCGCCTTGGCAAAATCAACCTTGCACATAGTACACATTCTCAACCCACATTTCTTTTGGCCACCACCTGCTTCATCGTTTTCTTCATTTGAGCCTCCACCAGCTGCATCAGCAGTCGTAAAATCCGTTCGAGATAACATCTCTAGTGCTTGTGTAAGCGTAAAGAGAGGATCTGCATCACGACCACAAGCAATTCCGCCGACGGATCTCAAGACGTTAAGCATGATATAGTAGAATGACTCTGTGCAGTGAATTTGTGACGCTGTACTGTGTCTATTCAGGCAGTCGGCAGCAGGCTGGCGATTAGATAATTCCCTCGAGAGAAATGTGGCAATGTATCGTTGAGAGGCTTCGCGCCCACGAAATGTTTTGCAGAGGAGAGTATGACCAAGTTGGACTATTTGAGATCTGGTACCACTTAATTGAGGAAGGTTGCCATTTAAATTGGGGGCCGCAATCGGTGCACTAGGCCCCACTGATTCAGACTCAACGTATCCAGGGTGATTTCCTGTGATGATATCATAAGAGGCAAGGGGCTTTCGAGTGCCAGCGAGAATCTTGCTAGGGCCGTAACGTGATAGGTCGTAGAATGCAGCAGGCAAAATTGCTGGCACTCCCATTTCCAGAGCAAGGTGGATGACTAGAATGGGATGTGGACAAGTATCACGGGGCAAATACCGACCAGATTCGTCTGTCGCGGCAGCTTCACGTTGGTCCCACCCGTGAAGTGAGGGTGGCCAGTCAAGGTGCAATCGATGGAGGCACCTGACACGGAGGGGTTCTACCATGTATTTGGTGGCTAGCCTGAGTACAGCAGCAATAGCGGGAAAATCGTTAGCACGTGGAGTTTTAAAATACCTGAGTGAACTCATGAGCGATTGATCCTGAAGGGATAAACGGATAAATGATAAGTTATGCTCACAATCCGTCATATAGAGCACTCAAGAAATAAAATACATCCGATGGCGAGTCATGAAACCGGACACTCGGGCAACCGTCTACAATATCTTGATCATGGAGAGGTGGCTGTGGTAAGGCAAATAATCCCAAGAAAACCTCCGAATGTCTTTCAAGCTGCCCACGATGTACTTTGAACGCGGCCGGACCTGCAATGATCACGACGTTTCCATCATGAAACCAGAAGTCTGAGCGAATGAATTCCGAGGCAGAACGAATGTAGTGTTGAGGTGCGGCTGACCTAGGCCTAGGGACCAGTGAATGAGAAAAGGAACGGTGAACGGTAGTCGGACGGATGCGAGGAGAAGAGCAAGAGATAGGGCTGAAAATGGAGTTCTCGAGAGTGGGGGTTGGCGATGGCACCTCCAGTGGAGATAATGGGTCGTGCCAATGAGCTTGTTGCTCATGCATGCCCGTCTGAAGGTTCGACGTTAACACTGTGAGGTGAGACAGCAGGCATGGAGCAATTGTGCCCAGCCATTGGGAGCTGGACTGCCAGCCTTGTACCAGAAGCTCCTATCCGATGTCAGCCCTTTGTGAATACTGCGGCGATCAGGCAGACTTTGTACCTTCTGTTATTCTTTTACAAAAAGTCTGAATCTTTTTTGGCATACGCCGTGGTTGAAACCTAGAGCCAGCGATGGAACACAAGGAATACAGGAATACGATGGCCTTCAAGAGATCAAAATACAGATTATAAACGATCAACAAACGATCACGAAGCTAACGTTTGTTTCTATAGTGGCCTTTAGCAGGAATTAACGAATTAGCACAAGCCTTAGTCAGTAGAAGTTCCTCCGCTCAGACAGTATCCTCGAAATGATCGATTGCTCCATTTTGCTTGCGACTTGCTCGTGATTTACTAAACACACACATTTACAGTTCTGTATGGCAAAAGTGGTGGACCATAGTCTCTAGAGTGCCCAGAGACAGGAGAATAGGATAGATTACGTCTTTGACAGATCTTCTTCGGGAAGATTTTTTTGGAGATCACCGTAAAAAAATGCCAGAAGATCAAGAATTCATTCTGAACATAGGATTTGACTGGACCACCATCTCCTACGCTCGAATAAACCATGTCAGTTTTGAAGAACAATGTTTGCAGCGGTTTCGGAAATGGAACTTCCCCCGCTGCACTTGACGTGCGTCCCGAAACCCTCTCTACATTTGAGAATAAATGTCAATGACAGGCTTCTCAGGCAGGACGAGTAGTTTTCAATCTTGTCGACAAACCAAAAAAAATTCCAGATCCTGAGTCGCTGGTTTTCGGCGAGGTTCGTCCCACTTCCGTGTTCGATGTCTATGCCTTACACTTGCCAGACAAAAACAGACCACATGCTTGAAGTGCATTTTGATCCTGTCAGTGGCTGGTCTGCACCTGGAATCAAACCGTATGGACAGCTCCATATTGATCCTGCAAGTTCGTGCCTTCAATACTGTTCTAATGTTTTTGAAGGTCTGAAGGTACGTCCACGATGCCCTAGTAGATGGTATTTCTATTTATAGCACACCGCGGGTAGGCTTACATTGACCCGGATGGCAATGTACGACTCTTCAGACCGGAAAAGAACATGCAGCGGTTGGTCAAGTCCGCTGCTAGGGTATCCCTACCCGTGCGTTGTGACAGTGCATTGTGACAACACTATTCAGCTGACAATGACGCAGACGATTTCAAATGCATGCTCACTGTATCACGCACACCCAAACATCGTAAGTGGTGGTACAACTATAACATGCTGTTGCGGACATTCCAAGCAATATGTGAACAAGCCATTGATAGTAGTCTTTGTAGGTATGAAAGCCTAAAGAGGTATAAGCAGGGGAAGGAATGTGCGCGTATGAATCTCAACAATCAACAGGACAATACCTGAAGTCCGAACAAAATGAGTCGAACTTCAGTAAAATGGTGAGTGCATTTATATATGGTTAGAAAAATTCTATGACTAATAGTAAATTTTCACGATGGAATGGAGGTGAAACAGGAACTAGCCGCAGTGCCGGCTAATGAAGGAATTCCGAACCGGCCTCGAATTGCACCCTTCAACAAAGGTTTGCCAGGGCTGATTAGGTGAGAGTGATCACTCGTATTGATCTAGGGGGAACTCGGAGCGAGGACTCCCCTTTCTTTCGGGCATGGGATGATAGAGGAAGCCTGAGGCATCACGGTGCGACAGTGTGGCTCATGTGTGGTGCGGGATCGTACATGATCACGGATTTACGCAGGCTCTTTCACGGCAGAATTGTGTCAACCGACATTCGACATCGCTGTTATCTATGTAATTAAAAGGGGCTTATGCTGAGCATGATGACATGATTGATCCTCATACTGCTACAACTCGACGGAACCGTTCACAAAAAGTAAGTCACCGTCAAAGGTTTCCTCATGCCCTGGGCCCAGGGTATTGATCTCGGTGCTGGACTTGCGAGATTCTTGGCTGTTAAGATCCGCCCTACCCTAAACTCCTTGTCCAAAGGAGAGCCAACTGGACCCAACGTCCTATTGCAGATATGGACATTGTAAGCTGGCACTATAAGCAAAGTAGCTTA